>Ga0123352_10000901_pt1 | contig 37819 bp, 18 predicted proteins | sample TergutLab28metaG_FD_89700 | JGI IMG/M metagenome (GOLD analysis project Ga0123352, IMG submission 89700) | Labiotermes labralis P1 segment gut microbial communities from Petit-Saut dam, French Guiana - Lab288 P1 | ecosystem: Host-associated > Arthropoda: Insects > Digestive system > Gut ... | reverse complement strand
GGGGGGGGAGGGGGGGTGGAGTTGCTTCTACACATTTCTCCGGTTCTGGTGCTTTAGCATTATCTCCTTGACATAAAACCTGTAAAAAGCCTACTTTTATTACGAAAGAGGGCGGTACGTCTGGGTAGCGGAATGGCCGCTGTTGCAAATCTGAAGGACCGGAAACGAATGGAGACGGCAGCAGTTTGGCAGAGAAAAAGCTTGACAGACTCAGTTGAGAATACAGGGCAGAGATACAGTTGACTTCGATTAAAACGTTTTATAAATTGCTGTGAAATATGTAGAAATACAGATGTTTTCAAAGTGTCGCTGTACCCCTGTGCTACACTCATTTTGATGGACATCATTGGACTCAACAAAGACGTAAGACTTCGGGCCTGAGCGTGTGCAAGTTTATTATTCTTTTCACATAATATTAACGTCAGAAGTGTTTAGCATACAAATGTAACTTGTCTTACCCCCTTGAAGACGAGAAGCAACAGTGTAGATCTGCACCAGCTGCTTTAACATTTAAATTCTTCGCAGAGTACAACCAACAAAATGCAACGTTTCTCAATTCATTTATTTCTTTAAGACGCTCTACATGTTTCAGATGGGGTTTCTTACCATCATCAGGAGCTCAAAACTGCACATGCAGCGTCAGGTATTTGTCAGACCAATACCTGACGTTGTATTTGCAGTTTTGGGCTCCTGACTATGGACGGAAAACCCGTCTGAATTATGTGGAGCGTCTTACAGAAATAAATAAATTGTGAAACGCTGCGTCTTATTGGTTGTACTCTGCGAATATATTAGCGATGCACGGACCTATGAATGTTAAATTAAAATGGCAGGTAGCAGTATTGGTATGACAAGTACCTGACGTTGTATGTGCAGTTTTGAGCTCCTGATGATGGACGGGAAAACCATCGGAAACTTGTAGAGCGTCTTACAGAAATACATAAACTGAGAAATGTTGCATCTTGTTGGTTGTACTCTGCGAATATATTAGCGATGCACGGACCTATGAATGTTAAATTAAAATTCTTGTTGTCTTGCCAACATTTATTTGTTTTTTGAATTATTCTGAAAATAAATATCATTATCCATGTGGTCTTTGTAAAGGAAGCACACCATGTTGACTGTATCTACGAGCTGGATTTTAAAGTTTAGTTAGATAAAGAACTGTAGACTAACCGCGGTTTCGGAAGACAGTCGACCTGGACATCTCCAAAATGTAAGTAATAGTTTTGCTAATTCACCCATCTTCATCGGTAAATTCAATTAGCCCTTAAAACAACGTTTTCAGGTTGCTTCATTCTGTCCATTATCGTGCATAAACAGTTCTTGTAGGGTTAATGAATATGTGGAATTCATGTTAATTACCCGCTGCCGTAGATCTCATATCTGAATACACTGGAATATAATATCACATAAATTCCAACGACAAAGTTTCTGGTCTTGTAAGTAAACACCCTTGTTTTTATACATAATGAACGTGACAAGAATTTGGATAATTCGCCTTCTCACTCACATAAAGGGCAATGCTCTGAGTATGAGATTAGTTTCCAGCTGGGACCTTTGCTGTGCTCAGCTGAACAGTCAGTGCGTGTGTATTTCATGGCTAACTGTTCCTTAGGCACACCTCTTTGTACAAATAAAGCCAAATGTGTGGGTCTTTCAAATACGCAACTCATACAGTGGATAGTAATAGGAAAATTGCCGTGAATGGTATGGAAATAAGAATCTGGGGGGAAGGCTGTCGTGGCATATTTAAAAGCACTGTCCCAGCGAGGACTTTATGCTTCGCCCATTGACTGTGCTACGGGATGAACTACAGAGGAAACTGGGTGTAATTCCACCCCTCAGTTGGATTGAACGTTTTGTTGAGTACCTGTACACCTCTTGTTAATCCAGCCTTGCTACAAAGTATAATACATTACTTGTTCTCACTAATCTTGCACTCACTAAATTTAACATATTTGTTCTTCGCGTGCCACGAATTCTACGAAAATAATATATACTCGAACATGTGTAATGTATTCCCACGTATTTAATAGTTATTGCCTGTTCATAGAACTATTTTCATGAAAAGGGGAACGTAAAATACATATTACTTATACTGAACTGTAAACCTTTTTCCTAAATTTTGGTATTATTTCTGGAAGCGAAACATATGGTCGGAATGACAGAGCTTATGACAAATTTGTGGAATCGCTTAATGTTGGAACGGTGGTGTGATTGTCGACAAAAGCGAGATGACTTCCTGATATTATGTGGTATGTGATACATCTCTGAGTAGTTCGGAACAAAATAGCGTCGAATTTTGGACGATAGTGGATTTTTAAATTTGAAATAATGAGGAAGGAAATTATCATGGCCTAGTTTAAGATCCTGTCCATACCTTTGAATGAGAGTGTTAAGAAGAGCCGCAGAAATTTTCAGGATAGTCGGATTTTCGGCATAGAACCGAAACTGGCACTCCTAAGTGGGTGCGGGTTGACACTTTAGCCAACTTGCTCGAGAAGCAAGCAGGATATGTACTCACTTCTTTACGGAGATGAAATGCGACATGCTGCTAGGACTAGAGTAGTGATGTCAAGGACGAATCGATTTCTTTGCTTGAACTGATGTTGCCATTTGCAACGGTCACGACTTGTCTTTCTTTTCGGGGTCAACATTTTAGCATAAAAATGTCACAGACGAAGTACTTATAGGGAATGATGATTAGCTTTAGTAATCCGCTTTGGAATAATAGGGACCTATACTGAATGTTAACGAAGAACTGTAGTAAAATGTAAGGATTATTGCACCCTCTTTTCCCTCGCCTCGAACTCTCAAGGAATATTAAATATTTTACTCAGACAGACTAATTCCCTCAGAAAAAGACGTTATGCTTTGCTGGCTCGGCGTTCTTTATGTATTACGTTATTTTTATTACAGACCTTTCTGCTCAAAGTGTAGGTGTAAGTAATATCTCATTCCCACTTACAACTCGTTTTTAAGGCGCCGTGCAGTGAAATTGTTACTTTGGTATAGGTACATTAGTCGAAAATTTAACATTTCATTAAACTTGAATGAACTCTTATTTTTTTCGGTAAATAAATTATATACGCTGCAGTGGTTACATTTCTTCCGGAATGAACTATGTCCATGGTTTTAGGAAGTGACAAATGATGTCTGGGAATTGTTTCGTAGGAATGTACCAAGAGTGCCTGCCAGTGCTAAATTTGAGCATTTGTAGAGCATTTGCTCTTAATGGAGTTATCATCATCGAGTAATGGAGTGTGCTGAATTCCGAAACGTATAACTGAAGAATAAAAACCAACTAGGTGCCACTTATTACTTTATTGTACTTCTTATAGGGTCAACATATTTCCGGCACTACTATGCCCATCATCAGGAGCTCGCGACTATAATGTTGATTACCACATTGGTCGTTTCGCTCTTGGTTTGCTCTAGTTTGGCCTAAATGTATTATGTCCTTCTGTGTCATTACATACGAATACTGTTCCAACGTATTGCACAAGGTTTGTCAACAGTGAAAATGGATGCAGTAAGTACCTACGAAATTTCAGTACCCACCCAGTACACCGCACTGTACCATAATCGAGGACATCGTTATTCGGTGTGTTGGTAGGAGTCCTGGGGTTCCGAATAATACTCTTAGGGGTTTTGAAACCAAATTTCCTTTACGGTGATGTCGATAAATGAAAAAATGCCAACGTTTAATTTAACCTATTTTTATTTTTCTCCCTATGTGTGTGTGCATAATCGACTGTGGGTTTATTTTCAATGTAAATCATGAATTATACAGTTTTGTTTTTAATAAATTATATTAAATATTTTATTTATTTAAACAAATTTTGTGTTTTAAAAAACTTTCTTTCAATTTTGCACCCAAAGAACAATTATTTTACAAGGGTTTATTTAAGATTCAGATTTTGTCATAAGGGTTTCCAAAATAATAATATTTTATAGAACATTGATCTTGAAGTACGTTACGTATATTGGAAATTTAACATCTTGACTTCAGTACAGTTGATCATTTGGGTACTGAACCTACTGTGCATTATGCAGAAAGATTAATTTTGTACTGTACAAAGCACAGTGTGTGCTTCCATTATTAAGTCCTTCCGGTGAATGTTGTGTAAGGAAATGATCGTTTATTTTAAGAATCATAAGTAACCCATAAATAATCCCTGTGTATTAAATGGAGAATCTCGCAGGTGGTAAATATGGTTGCAACTACGTTTTAAAAATGTTTAAAATAACTTATATGTATATCTCTTACAAGCTGGTGTAGCGACGTCGGTGCGTACATATTTTGGAAAGAGATGAAGAATGCGCACGAGTTGAAACTTAACAAGACGACAAACACGAAATTTTAAGTGCTTGCGTGCTTACTTTAACCTGCTCATTTTCTAGCTTAAACGATGTAGCTGGTGTTTGCAAGTTATTGAATCCTGTTTGTTCAATATGTCGTCACTTTTTCTGGTCTGTATAACAAAGGCAGAAGTAAAAGGAATACGGTTCAAGGGAATAAAGATGGTCACTTTCACACAGGCTCGTAGCGTGTAGTCAGCGGATTCACTTACTTCTCATTTACATTCTGTAATGAGTGGGATCTTCTCTCTCTCTCTCTCTCTCTTGTTTGCACTTTGAGGTGTAAATTATAACACAGGCTGACCTCAGGTAATGTACGTCGCTTTGTTTCCTATTACGTCATTCAATTTCAGGCATAAAACAAGACGAGGAACATTTAAGCCTTCCCTGAGGTAGAACGACCAAATTTATATTAGTTACCAGACAGCTGATAGCTTACTAAAACCGTATTGTTGCCACATGAACACGATTCGTCTGTCACTTATGTAAGGTGTAGCTCGGTAGGTTTAGTGAATACAGGCTGGGATACGGTGGAATCAGGGCTTGATTTTCTGCACGGACATGTCTTTTTGTCAAACCTGCCTTAGGGCCAATTCAGCCTCCTAACTTTTGAAGTTTGAGAAACTGTTTTTTAATTCAAAACATTTCGCGGAGCTCGCACACTAATATCTGTTCCTTGAGACAACTTAATTTGTGAAAACACATTATGTTAAAAAGATTCACCTCTTAAATTATCTTACATTTTATTTATTTCAACAAGTACAGTCATTTTAAAAGAATAGTATGTGCGAGACCTGTTGTTTAGTTCGTCTACACAAAACAGAAGTGCGGGTTTCTTGGAATAACCCTGGTCTATAGGTTGCGACTCATCTTACCGAATGATTCCAAGATCTTTCCGAAGTAATAAAGCGATCACAGGGTCAAGCAGTGCTCACAACTCCAGACGTAATATAAAATTATAAAATTAGAACATGTACAGTTTCGCAGCAGAATGTGTTGACTTGAATTTTCCTAAGTCATTTTTGTGCCGGTTATTTTACACCACTGTCAATATTTCAGATTCTCATGTGTTGATTGGTAGGACTGTTTATGAATTATGAGTGGGAAAGTGTATCGAAGCAAATTGTCTTAGGGTATTCGAGGTATAATCCCAGGATTTTTTCTGGTGGGACTGAGGTGGACGACATAATCCTCAGTTACGAGGGAGAGTCAAATGAAAACCTTAAAAGTGTGATAATTCGAAACACAGCTCGATTGTCTTGTAAGTTGGCAACAATGATACTCGTGGTTTGAAGAGTGGCCGACAGGTGGCGGTACAATGCAATAGTGCAACACGACGGCGCAGTAGTAGTGTAAAAATGACGGCCCCGCTTCCAACATGCACCAAAGAATAACAGCGTTCTGTCATCGGTTTTTTAAGTAGTGAAGGGGTGAAACCCATCGAAATTCATCGACGAATGAAAGTTCGGTATGGTGATGCATGTCTGTCACTACAGTAAGCGTACGAGTGGACTAGGAAGTTCATGAACGGTATTAGTTCTGTAACAGAATCTCCTCGACCTGGTCAGGCACACGGAGTAGTGACACCAGAGGCCATTGCAGCAGTTGAAGTAATCGTGAAGGAAAATCGCCGCGTTACAGTGAATGAAACAGCCGCGCATCTGGATATGTCATGGATCAGCACACTATATCGTCCATGGTGTTCTGCAGTTCCATAAAGTTTTCAATAAATTAGGAGATAAAAATATTTAAGGTTTTAATTTGACTTACCCTCGTATTATAACCTGCGATCTGGTCGAAATTCGAAAAAGGCATCTACCGAAAATAAGTCCAGAGCTTGACTGCTACTTTAATTATTTCAGGGTACCACCTTGATTTCAATGCAAGATAAACAGTCTCAGAGCTCCATATTTGCTCTTATGGGACGCACGCTGCTCTCAGAGAATTTGCTCAATATGTAATACATAAACAAACACGAAACTACAGCCTAGAGTTACATAAGCAATTGTTTAACTTCACCAGTGAGCGTATAAACGCGTGTAAGAAGATGCATGCAAGTAATACTCTACCAAGTGGAAAATTAGTGGAAACACCGAAACGGATTATAAATTCACTTTACCACGTATGTGTTACACCCTAACACACTGAAGCAAAACAAAGATATGCTGCTTATCTTTAACGTTGGTTCATGTGTATGGATAATGAAAACGTGCATGTTCGTAGATATCTGTAAAGCAATAAATAAGCTACATAATAAGTAAATAAATAATTCTACAGAACATTTTCTCTGAGAAGGTGAATGTTGTTGAGCTGCTTAAGAAATTCATTACTTTCCTGGAATTTGAAGTATTATTGTATTGTTTTCAACGGATGTGTATTGGAACGTATGGTTAGGCACCTTTCTCTCGTTTACATGACAATGCTCTGTTTCTGTGAAATCAGTTTTTTAGAATGTAATCATATTGCTTGAATATTACGCTGTATAATGGAATTGAAAATAAGGTGTATATTTTAACTTGCTTTTAAAGTTTTCATAATGTTGTCTTACAAATTATTCAATTAAAATTTAGTCTGTCCGTCTATAGCATATAAAAACTAATGTTTTTCTTCCCTCCTTCCCGTAATTTGGTGTAAGCGTACTGCTTCTGACTTGCGTTCGGGAAGTTCCCGATTCTGATATCCGACTGAAAATTAACTATCCTGACTGCTGTTTTTCGTGGTTTTCTTCCGTCTCAAGACAATACAATAGGATACCACCGCTTCCTTCCGCATACTTCCAGTTCTTACAAATTGGAACGCAATACTGAAAACACAACGGAGTGTCTAAGATGAAATTAATAAAATGCATTGCTGAGATATACTTTGATCAACAGTGTCTCTTAAGACCTCTCATTCCAAAGCACGCTAGGATGAACATTCCGAGTACGTCACCGGCAGCAAATTTAGGGTTAGAAATATTTAAAACAATACGTAAAAGATGGAATAAAATTAATTTGTATTAAGAAATCGTTGGAAATTACATACTAACTTGTAATTCTGTAAAACACAACCGGATTCTTTAAGCCCATGGTTCCGTGCATCATAATTCAATAATAATAAAAATCCAACTAGATGCAATAGTATGCAGTCTGATTTATTTTACTGCAAAGTCATTCTACATGTTTCGGATGTCCACCACACCTATCATCAGGAGTACTAAAAACTGTAACCGCAGCCTCCGATACTTGTCATAATATCGGCACAGCTACTTCCCTCCAACGTGACGTTGGAGGGAAGTAGCTGTGCAGTAGGTTACAGTTTTTAGTATTCCTGATGATGGGTGCGGTGGACAACCGAAACATGAAGAGTGGTTTTGCAGTAAAATAAATCAGACTGCGTACTGTTGCATTTAGTAGGATTTTTGTTGATACACAACGGGATGTCTAAGATAGAAATATACTTCCAGCTAATTGTCGCCCAGTTGTTCGCCATCACATACTCTAGTTATCCGTAGCCTTTTTAAGTAAGTCTGCAATAAACACGCACACTGTTCTACTGTCTTCAGTGGGTTTTACAGGAAGTTGGTATGAACACGGTTTAGAGTAACTGCATGGCTAAATTAACGTCTTCTGAGATCATGCGGTTGCACGTAACGATGTGGTTTTTGAATCAATTCACCAAACATACTTGTTTTATTATACTTTACTCTTCTATTACTTTGTAAAAACGTATCTTGTGAACCTATTTTTTGCTCCCTGTGGCCATTTCAAAAGAGTTTGACCGTTGTATGTGCCAAGTGAATAATCGTTCATGTGCGTTTCTCTATCACTTTTCTTTTAAACTTTGAAGATAAATATTCCTTATCGCGCACATGCAGTACATGTATACAGTGCTGGATGTCCAATAATTTATTTTCTCTTTTACTCTTGAGTCAGGTTGTATTGAATGTAATAAGATTAAGGTATGTTAAGATAGGTTAAATTAAGTAAATTTTTAAGTATTTGGTAAATTTGGTTGTTAGAAGTCATATCGAATTGCTACGGGATTCTGAGTGTTGACTGAAGTACGCATAATATGTATGTACATGTATCTATACAGAGTAAAACGCACATCGCGCACAAACCCTCCATAGCTTGTTTCCTTGTTAAAGTTAGCTTGAAAATATTACTACATATGCCCTGATACTTCTGGGTTTAGAGACACATCATCGTCAAATGGCGCAGGTTACAACTTAATGACATAACTATGCGACCCTCGTAGTTACATATAATATGAATGTAGAGAATCATCTTCCCGAACAAATACGCTTTCCGTAAGTAGTGCTGTGGATCCAGTTGATGATTAAAGGGTGCTTCGAGGACTTTAGTTCTGGATTGTCCATATTCCTTTGCTACATCGCGTGAAATTCTCCACAGTTGTCATACCACAGCTGCAATTGTGTCATTATCACTGATGTTCTTAAAGTACGTGAGCCACGTACGTTTACAGTTGCCATAATTATTACGTTTTATGTTTCACGAAGACGTAGTTGGAACCCTCTGAATACAATGGCGTGTAGATGGGGTCGGCCAGAATAATGTGGAGCGAATACCCATCCTGCAATACCAGCTCGAGTGTAACAGGCATGAACAATTAAAAGGACTCTTCTTATAATAAACCAACTAGATGCACTAATTTCTCTAATTTATTTTTGGAATAAAATTCTACATGTTTCGGACAGTTCCACTGTGCATCATCAGGAGTTTTTCACTATACAGGTTTGCTGACAGCTTGCGAGCAAGCTGTCAGCAAACCTGTATGATATATACCATTGCTGTGTGTGCAGCGAAAAACTCCTGGTGATGGACAGAGGAACTGTCTGAAACATGTAAAGTTTTAACCCAAAAATAGAGAAATTAGTGCATCTAGTTGGTTTATTATAAGAATATGTCACGATGCACCGTCACCTGAATGTCAAATTAGAAGCACATTGAAGTATTTTTCATGTGAGTCTTATACGATTATTTTTGCTCAATTGAGACTTTCTATACACTCCGTGTCTTGCGTATATTTAACAGTGCGCCTGTTCGTCGTGACACAAAGCTGCTGGGAAGTGCCATCTCCATTAACAGTGAAACCTTGTAGTATTATTTACATTATTTATTAACATTTATAGCTCAATTATTTTAATATCACGACATTTAATATTTTGAGGTGTGTTTCTAACAAATTTGTACACTCAGAAATAAAGACACTTTTATTCAACACAATTATCTTGTGTTATAAAAACAATATTGATTAAAATAAATTTTATAGAGGAAAGTAATTCTTATAAAATTAATTTTATAAAGGCGTATTTATTTTATAAAATTTATTTTCTAAGGAAAATAATGTTTTCATGAAATGAATTTTGATAAAGGCAAATAGTATTTCTGTAAAAAGCATTTTATAAGGGCAAATGTGGTTCTTTAAGTAAAATGTATTTTTGTTGATTCAAACATTGTTTATTCCTTACTTCACGAAATACAATTGTCTGTCTTCTCTAAAGACTGTACGCCCAACCATACTTCCCTCAATCGCAATTCTGTTCTTTTCATAAATCCCCCACTGCCTTTCTTACTCTCCACCTATCGTCACAGTTAGTGTTATATCCAACTCAAGAGGTATTTTACTGATCGTAGGTTTAGCCTACTGCTCTTGGGTCAGTGGTTTTTATATGAATTTCCTTTTCCTTTATAAGTCTTTTTACATTAAAACACTTCTAACCAATATTGAAAGCTCATCAGTCAATTTTTTGTCCCTTGTGCTGCACTCATCTGTTTGTGTGGTTTTTCGATTTGCCAGTTTTCCATTCTTAAGCTTGTTTCGTATTACGCCATGTACAGTTGCGCATCGGTTGCTAAGAAATTCCGGCATGGAGTTCGAAAATCGTGCATTGCTCTTCATCAATCAAAATCTCCTGAGAGTAAACTTAAGTCGGCAGACTAGATTCCAGTCTCCTTGAACCTACCGAGATCCTTTGTTATGAAATGACGAACAAAGCAATAACAACATTCTCTTCTAAGTAGGATCACGAAAAGTGTAGTCCAAATTGTTTTACAAAAAGTCTGGAACTCTTTATTTGTCATGGTTCATCACATTTATGTATCTCCATTTCGTTTCCAAGGCGAGTTTAGATTCGTAGTTTCGTTTCATGATTCACAATTTTATACAAACTGTTTACCAGAGTGCGCAGGGATAGCGTAGCTGGTATAGCGGCTCGCTACGCACTGGACCGCCTGGGGATCGAATTTCGATGTGGGCGATATTTTCCGCCCCCGTCCAGACCAGCCCAACCATCCTCCAGTACAGTGGGTAAAGAATCCTTCTTCTGAAGTAAAGCGGCCAGAGCGTAGAATTGACCACCCGCCCCTACGTAGCGCCGAGGCTAAAGAAAGAACAGAGTTATACCTCTAATTCCCCTCTGAGTGTTCATGGACTGTTTTGGGTGAAATTTACCTTTACCTTAGTTATATAAAAACAAGTAAATGCTGAGTGTGTTACTTGAACAGTAGTCGTCTTACTGTCATCCCAAAGAACTGTAAATCGAATCCCCAACACAGTAGGCCTATATCAGAGTGTCGTAGGTCATTGCCTTCTGCGTTGTACTTATATAATGCATTCAAACAGGTCATCATTTCTTATCCTGTGATACATTGCTTTTAACCACACACCATCCAATTCAGGGTTATTATTCGTCGAGGGGTAATTTAATGTAACATTCTGCAATTGACAAATATGACACAAAATTAATGACTGTTTGACTATTTGAAGACCGAGATGAAAAGAAGGGATAAAGAAGAAGAAGGAGGAGGAGGAGGAGGAGAAGAAGAATAAGAAGAAGAAGAAAAAGAAGAAATGACATATTGAGCGACTCCACATTTAGTGCAGGGAGAAACAAAAACTTTTCGCTCTGAAGTTTTTCGCCAGTTTCCGCTTCTCCTCTTTCAGACGTGGGCTCTACGTAATTTGGACCTTGTGAAGTGAAAATGTTATAGGGTTGGAAATTTGGCCTTTGTGTAGGGAACAGATGAAAGAAGTTGAGACGAATTTGGGTTAAATCTGGAGTTGCATGTATAATAGAAACCATAAAGGTTCATATTATTTCCCTATACCGTAGATTAATTTTTAACTCCATCTTTCGTTCGCGACTGACCATAGTTTGAGAAATCTATAGCGAACCCAGTAATAAAAGCTTAAGGGTTTTGCGTTAACTCTTCGCCAAAGTAACCTTTCTGCATATAAAAACATATGCATTAAATTACTGTGTTTTTATTTATTAAGCGTTGCGTATTTGCCAATGTTTTAATTGTTGTCCGTGTAATTTACTATTATATTTTTAGTGGTCAATAGAAAGCAAATATTGAAACATAATGTAGATTCATTAAAATTCATACAGCTACCTCTATTCTCTGTATATTTATCCCATGTATTTTAGTCAGCCTTTTTGGTAGGCGTCATAAACTATGTTGACGTTCAGCGTGAGCTTCTTCCTTGCAGTTTTATTTATGTTAAAGCATTTGGTGTAAACATTTATTCTCCTCTTAATTTCTTGTACCATAATCCGATTTAATGATAGACATTCAAGGACAAAGTAATCGTTATTCCAAGATTTATGCCCGATACGGTAGGTATGTAGGGAAACAACGAAATGTCGACTTCAGAGGCTCGGTCGTGCTTTTACTGGAACTGACTGTCATAATTGATTAAATTACCGTCATAAAGCAAAATTTTTGTAAGTGAATTGCTTATCACTCAGCTACTGTAGAAATTCTCCATCCTTGTGCAGAAGCCGAAGATTCATTACAGTACCTTGCAAATGATTCGTCTCTTTCATGTCCTAGCAGTTAATATTAAAAAAAAAAACAAACATTAAAGTACAATTCGTTTTTATTGCCTCTGTATTTTATTGTATTGTTTATTAAAAGTTAATTAATTACCGTGTTTACAAGAGCTCATCAACGGTCTATATCCTCGCATCCTGTCGCTTTACAGTCAAATTTTAATTCTCTTCTGTCGTCTATACATCTGTCTTCAAAGTTTCTCTTCCTTTCTGTTTGTCGATCAAAGCTTTATGTATTTGCCGTTTTCCTTCCCCGTCCATCTCGTACTCCTTCATTTGACAGCATTACTAATATAGTTACAAATTACAAATTGTGGATCTCATAATTATGTGAGTTTTCTTATTTTTTTGCCGTCATTTTATATGTTCAAACGTTATTCTCGGTTAGCATCTGACTCCCGGAAAATTTCCTTCTGCGCTTTTCCTCAGGATGATCTCGCATTAAAGTTAACGGTATTTCAAAGCAAAGTCTAAGCAAGTAGGAATTACATGTTGATGGAATTTACTGCAAAGTACAGAGCGGCCAATGGAGTTCACACATGACATCAGTAAAAATCTTCATTTTCGAACTCACGGCTACATAAGGCCTACTGTTATAAAATATAATTTTCTTTTGTCAGAAATATAGAACTTTCCATACGTTGTGCTTATGCGAAAGTACACTGAGAATTAAGTGGTGTGTGTGTTTGAGAAATCGTCGAGCTTTTGTTGATGAAACATTAATTTGGGGGTTTTTATAATGACAGAAAAGAAACTGGGGTTTTGAACGTCACACATGTCACAATTGTTGGTAGCTCTGTTCTTTTTATATGTTTTAGAATTTTTCCTTCAAGGAAGCCGTGATATTTTTCTGAATTAAATTTCATGATACATAAAAGACAAAAACCTGTACTTTTGTTGTCCTTTGTACTGTGCGTTACCGAAGCACATTCTCAAGGTTGTTATATAACCACATGTATAATACCACGACGAGTTAGAGACGCTGTGAACTCTGTAACTGCGAATTAAGCTGTAAGTTCTTCCTATATGTGGCAATGAAGGTAGTCGTTCCTGCGAAGACGTTCAGTGTAAAGGGAAATGAGTCAGAGGTAAGCGCGAGACAGAGAATAAAACAAAAGTGTAGGGAGATAAAGGAATGAAAATGAATAGAAGAGCTGAAGAAATTGATGGAATTAAGTAAAGCCCTTGTATTTCAGTGATAAGAATCTAAATCATTATGTAACTTTCAAGGATGTTCGTTACTTGGAATCTGCTTTCATGTAATCGGAGTGACATTGCTATACTTTCCCTTTCGTTTCACTGACCCAGAGCGAGCAGTCCTTTCTCTGTGCTTCCTCCTGGTAAAGTATAGCTTTGTTCTGTGTTGTCTACCTCCTAATCAAGATTCACAGATTTTGTAACAAAAGTGCATGAGAAATAGTATGGTGTAGCCCTGTTACAATTGTTTGCCTTTTCGAGATACTAAATTTGTTTCTGCTGAGTGTCTTGAAGAGATGCATTTGCCTAACTGACTGACTTAGTAACTAACTGACATAGCAACAAGTTAACTAAATGAGTAAATAACTAAATCCAAGAAACAACCATCTGCTGTCGAATCTAAAATTCACTCAACTATTCAATTTTACCTCCTTTTAACAAAAGAATTAATTACTGTGCTCACGAGAGCTTACCACCTGAAGTTATCATAAGCGAGTCGGTTTCGGTCCACACCTTGTTAACGTCTGCTCCACTCCTCTTCTTACAATTATGTCTAGATCTCAAAGGTGGCTTCTTCTTGCAGCCCCAACTAGATGTGCCATCTGCTGTAAGGTTAACACTCTGTGTTTGCATTCGAGTATTTCATATGGTCCTCATACGATTACTACCTCAAACAGCATTAAGTGACTGGCCTCAAAATGGAGATGTACTGTGTTTTATATGAGGTATAAATAGAATTTTATGTATGATTTAGAAAATGTCATTCTTCGGTGGTTAATATTGGCGGAGTAAATTGTTGTGTCGATTTCTCCAATTCGTTCTATGCTCCCTGTCCATGTCATTCTATTTCGGATTTCTGAGACCCTGTTGTGCGTACATTGTTATGCTGGGAATGCCAGAACTGTAATTGCTGCCTATATTTCTTATTTTTTACAATTACAGTATAGTGTTCGATATGAATGATAAGTTTAAAATATTTGTAAAGAGCCATGTTGTTAATAACATAAAAACAATATCCGAGCTGGATTATCTTTTCTTATTTTCGAGAACCGAAGATTTTACATTTATCGCGTGCTTGAAATACTTTCTAGTCCTCACAGAACAATAGGCTTGTTGGGAATAACAGTGGCAATCAACACGAATTTTCCCAAGTACGACCTACGAGTAGCCAACTGCCACACGTTCTTTTCTGTGTACCATTCGTGCGCATCCACGCGTCTCTATGTAGGCGCCTCGTATCCTGAGCATTTGATACAACATCGGCCAACCGTCGTGTCATAATAAGGCATTATATGGCTTATATAGTTCGCTTGTAAGATACCACGATGGTACAGAGGGGGAATAGAGACATAACTACAAACATTCTTATATCGGCGCTAAATGGTCATCGGTGGATGGCCAACCCACGCTCCACCTATTTTACCCACAGCAAGGAGACTCCGTACCCGATATACAGGAAGCCGGGTGGAATTCGGGGCCGGTCTGGACGACTGTGAAGACAAAATCGCTTGTTCCCACCGGAGTTCTAAGCCCGAACCGTCTAGCTTGTATCGCGGGAGACGCTATAGTGACTACTCTATTTCGACCGACGTATGTCGTACAAATGAACTTAACTGTACGTAGGCAAACAGGTACATTTTTGTTTCATTATAAATATCGACAAAGTTTTTGAAGAAAGCTAATGTGCCAAGAAATGAACTTTCTGGCGTTCGTTGTTTTATGGTTTTCAGGTCATTGGTTATAATTATATTGACAGGGCTTTTTTTTAAATCTGCTGCAGGGCATCCCGAAACTCTTTTAATAAAAGTCTAGTGCGCTAAACACCGGATCCAGTAATAAGTGGCTAGAGTGCTGGCCTGGTGCTGAAACGTATTTCGAACTACATCCCAACCCTCTACACTAATCGTAAAACAAAGAGTAACCGTCAATAATCTGCCAATGCACTAACGGTAAGAATCTACCAGTACAGTAACTACACATACTCTAACAAGAAATACAAATGTAATAATTCTAAACACAACTTCCTTTCACAGATAAAACCAGCTACATGTTTCGGCCAATTACAGTAACCATCATTAGGCTGATCACAAAATAGAAAAAGGAAATCAGTACAGCTGCACTGGTATGTAGTGTAGCGAGAGACGTGATCAAGGCAAGGACAACAAGACGAAAATAATGTTCAAGACATAAACAAACCTTCATAAGGGTTTGACTTCATGTTAATATACGTAAGAAACAATAACAAAATTGACATACACTCCTCGAGGAATTATAACTACGTTCTAACGTTTTAAAACGGAAAGTGTACAAACTAAATATGTACCAGACATCTGTACAAATATTCGGCTACGCTACCACAGTTTTATTAATGGAAATATATTTTATTATTATTATCGGTATAAACACGCATCTACAGATGAAAACAAAAGACCAACTTGATGTCACTTGCTATTTTTATTTCACTTCTTATGCGCTCAACATATTTCGAAAATTAATATATCCATCATCAGGAGCTTATGACTATTCTGTTGAATTAGCACATTGGTCGTGTGTTGTAGGTTCGATGTGTGTTGGTGTTTCGGTGTGGTTGGGTTGGCGTTGTATCCGTGTTCGCTCCTGATGATGGATATACTAATGTTCGAAACATGTTGAGCGCATAAGAAGTGAAGTAAAAATTGCAAGTGACATCAAGTTAGTCTTTTGTTTTCAACTATTACAATGATGCACGGTCCAATAAATATAAGGCGCATCTACAGTATTTAATGTTCATAAAATATAGAAGTCTTAAATTGTGTAAATTTCGTATGTTATTATTCCTGAAACTGTATATTTTACATGTCATTTAAGAGTGTATTATGTAACACTACTTTTGTAAGGTTCGAGATATTCAACCACAAGTGCAGCTGTAAACATTTACTGTTTATACTTTGTGATCAGTCTGATGATGACAAACGTCATTAGCCGAAACATGCAGCTGGTTGTATCTGCAAAATAAAGTTGTGTTTAGTCTGATTATACACGCGTTTCTTGTTTTGTTGTAAACACAACGGGGATTTTTAAAACAATCCATGAACATTAATTAAGGTGATTCGATATCAAGACTAAACAACCCGAATCATTTGTTGGTTTTATCGTGAAGTCGAACAACGGAGATGTTTCACTTTTAGATTGTAAATAATCTGCCAGTACAGTACCAGTAAGTATAATAGCAATACATTAGCGTAAATAAGCTGCAAACATTAGATAATCTAGCAGTACATTAACAGTAAAATAATCCATCACTAGACTAACAGTAAATATTCTGCCAATACAATAGCCTCCAAAATATTTTCTTTATGAAATGTACTTGGTACAGTGAACGTTGTCTAACATAATACTCACGTGTGAAACAATTATAGAGTGGCCAAATAATTTTCTTAGTAATTTCACCCGCTGCATAATCTGCAGCTCTTCGATCTATATCACTTTCTCAACGTAATTCAAAATGTGATGTAAAATTTCGCTGCTAGTCTTCAACTGTTTCTCTCCAGTATAAATTGGTACTATGTAGAAGAAATATGCAAGAAGTTTATTACGTCTGATTCCATAAAAAGTTTAGGCCTATCGTTGTAGCATGGACGAAGTTTTACCGTAAAGTGTAAAGAGAACCAGAAGTTAAGTGTGCGACAGAGGTAGGGGTAATAAAAGTACCATGCAAAGGAGAGGGAAAATTTTAAATGCAAATCAAGGTACAGGCCTTTAAACAAGTTAGGGAGAATTTTTTACATATTTGAAGGAAAAAAGTTGGAGGGCATAGCGTAGCTTAAAGTTGAAAATCTTCAATAAGAAATTTTATATTCATGCGCGGCGAGGTCAAGTGCTGTCTGTGTACCGACAAGGATACTTGATTTCAACCGAATATTTAAAAACCTAGTCGAAAATATTAATATGCCCATATAGTGGGTGTGGAATCTTGTGAGTAGATCTTGCCTGACGAAGAGGAAGGTATAAAAAGAATAAAACAGCTACATCAACTTGAAGGAAATAAATTATCTCTTGTTTACGTAATAAAGTATTTTTCTTGCTTTGTCGGTTCGCATGGTCCACAATGTCAATTAGTAAATACTCCTATAGCAGAAAAGTGAAACCATTTGTTATAAATTGGGTTGAGAAGGGCCTTATTTATACAGAAAAGAGCATAAATGAAAATTATAGTAGGAATGAGCTTACTATTTTTATTTTCATCTCCTTATTTCTTTCAAGTATATATTTTGTCTTACACATTTGCTGTCTATTGATGACTGTCATTCCGTAATGGTTATCACAGTTACCCGACTAACTGCGTGATCAGAGCATTGATGGTGAGCATGACAGTCGGTCATCTGTTTAAGCAGCTCAACGGACCATCCTATAGTGGAACTAATCACAAGACTCCTTCCTGATCCAGATGAATTCAGTCTGTACAGTCACACAATCTGAACACTACTCCTTGTCTACATCGATGCATTCAAAGCGATCTTTCCGTGTTAGGTATTCCGATAAATTTTCAAATGAACCTCTCTCTTTCATGTGTGTGTCTAGCCCATCCCAACCTACTTCATTCAGTCTCCCTAACGACGTCTTTTTGAAGAGTGCAAATTACGAAGCTCGTAATGACGCAGTGCTTCTCTATCTTGTTGTCTCTTTTTATCTGTCGGGTCCCGTCATTACCCCTCCCCAACATTTTGTTCGCAAACAACCCAAATGCATGTTAATTATTATCACAATAACACATAAGTTTAAGTTACCGGCTGTATTCTTATCTTGTGTGACGTATTTAAATCGTGGTGTTTTCTTATGTACTTCCTTTTCAAGTCTCGCTGATATCAAATCACTCATTGTATTTGAGTCACACGGAAGGTTTTGATGTTTTGCTGACCGTGCAACTCAGTATAATTTTAGTAATTAACCAACTGAATGCACAAAATCTTGTTTTATAATAAGTTTATTATATACCTCTACATGTTTCGAACACTATGTGCTCATCATCAGGAGGTAAAAATTCCATTATACAGCATCTGGTATCATCACACCTGCAGGTACAGGTGCAGGCTGAGAGCCTGTGCACCGGACGGCCACCTGCGGGTGTGATGAAACCAGATGCTGTATAATGGAATTTTGACCTCCTTATGATGAGCACATAGTGCTCGAAACATGTAGAGATATATAATAAACTTATTATAAAACAAGATTTTGTGCATCAAGTTGGTTAATTACTAAGATCACGCGGAAGAGTTGAAACATTAAAGCAGTAAATAAAGCAATGAATAACAGTTGTTTCTTCTAGTCCTGCATCAAACCCGATCCATCTTGTTACAGTTTATTAATAAAAGAATTTGTGGTATTTTTGAAGTGAAAACTGAACGTTGATGGGAATGACTTGAGTTACGAATTAGACATAACCGAGATTTTGTGACTGTTTCCACTCGTAGTGAATTGTCATAGATTTGCTGGTTCAGACGTTCCGTGAGACGCGTCTGTTTAAGCTAGAAATGCTCTGAGTCTCTATCATCAATTGTAGATTACATCCCGAACAGACAATCTACTTTGCATATCAAGTGTTGTCTTCTCCGTGCAGTTTCCCGAGTCAAGAGGCACTAATTTATCACCCGCAGCTTTCGTGAGGAAACTCCACTCCGAGCAGCATCGATTGCTTGGGGATGTTTGAATGTGTAGTGCGTTTAAATCGTAGAAGGACCCGCTACATTCTATTTTCTATAACCAACTTGGAGTTATCTGCGGAAATACTATAGCGGCCAGCGTAAATGAAGTTGCCTATACATTTTGTCTTGTCTTTACTCGTGCACTAACATCATTATATCAAATAAATACTCACGAATGCACTAATAGGTTATTAAGTCACCACTTTATTAAGATTATACGTCACTTAAACGTGTTTCAACCCTTAGGAGGTCTTCATGGAGTATATTTGATGCATTCTAGCAGCAAGTTCAACAACATGAGTCGCCAGATATAAAATTCAATGTACTGTGCAGCATATTTTGTGTATCGCAGCAGCAGTACAATTGCTACCGCGGTGCAGAATACACGATACTCCCTGCAGATGACCCCTAAAGAGTTGAAACATGTTGGAATGACCTTTAGTCTTAATAAAGTGGTCACTTTTTAATATATGAATGCATTTGTCGGTATTTGTTTGATATTGCCTCTGTGTGTTTTTTATTTCATTTTGTCTTACATAAATATATCTGTTAGTCTGTAACTTAGTAGGGTTGCCGGACAGGTTAATGTAACAGCAACTCCCGATTCTAATCTCGTCTGGTACACCTGCTATCCTGACGTATTTAGTGTTTTTCCTCAGACCCTCCAGAAAAATATATACTGCCTTGTTTAGGGCACGATCACTTCCTTTCATATCTGGTACATATAACAATTTCGTTAATCATCTTAACATTTAAAACTATAGGGTCGTAAATTTCGTTGTAATGTTAGGATAGACTTTAAATAAGTTTCTTATCACGAAGTGAAGATGATGAAGTTGATGTTGTTTTAGCGCGATTGATATGTTCTACACTTCAGTCATTTCCTTCTCCCTTACATTTTTTCCGTAGTTTTTTGAATGAATGATTTAATTTTGTACAGTTAGTTTTGTTACACTAAATATCCAAGTGCACTGGCGAGTTGCTGCGGTCCAAATATTTCGGATCTCAGTTTGAAGGGAACCTAGATTAAGTCTGGGTTCAGGGTATTGTAAAGCTTGTCGGAGCTTTCCTATACGTACTCTGGCAAATGCCAATGCTATCCAATCAAGGTGAAAGGTAAATTTGTCCCGTTACCGAAGAACGAGTCGTGAATACATACGGTAGAATGGAAGTGTAGCTCAGCTTCATAACCTCGGCAGTACGGTAGAGGGAGTTGAGCAGTCAGTTGTGTCATCCGCAGCAGGAACCATTTGTAGCCAATGGATGGAACGATTGTTCCGGAATTGGTCGCGAAGAGACTGTCTCTAATCTTGTCCGGAACTGATTCCAGGCACACACGCCTAAACGCTAGCATTGATAACAAGTTGGGGACAGGAAGGAAAGCTCCGCAGATAATTATTTGGTCCTACATAGTAGTTAAAGGTCAGTTCAGAGCTCATGTTTGTCTATGCATCGTGGAAAGAGCCTGGGGTGTCTAGAGGAAGAGTATGGGATATGGATGTGAGCGTATGCAGAAGAGCCACTGCTCCTTCCTGGAATTGAATGACGGTTCTCTGCCTACGCTCCAAAACACGAAGCTATATCTGAGACTGGAGAAAGTCTCCGTGAGTTTTTGCAGAATCAGTTTCACGTAAAGTAACAGCCCTAAGCTTCGACCACTTTACCACCAAGAACGAGATCCGGGTGATATATGGACGAGTTAGAGTGTCTTGAATGAACCGAAGAAATAATTCTTACGTCTTCAGGAAATAAAACCTGGTCCTCCAGCCCATAAGCAGTCTCTTTACTCTCTGAGCAGTTGCCGTGCATATCATCTAGAGAAATTATTTATGTATCCGCCAATTAAGTTCGTGTCCCCTTCACCCCCTAAGAAGAGCAGGGGAGATACATTGCAAAAACATAGATTAGTTTTTGCCGTATGTCGTCACAACTACAGTAAACCTTGACTTTTAAAGCTCTTACAGAGAATGCCTGAGTGTGATCGGGTGTAGAATAGAGACTTTAACTGAATGACAATGGCAAGTATTTCTCAAGTGGGCGCTTACCTAATTAGCACGGAGTTGATCAATGTTCTCCACTGTAACAGAAGCTCTAGGAGAGACTATTGCGAGTTGGGGCAGCTCGTTCTCTCTTAGAGAGAAAGCACAACGGTCTTTTAAAATGGGAAGAGGGTGGGGATGAGGGTAAAGGGTTGTAGGCAATTAAATGTGAACAGAAAGTAACACAATTAGTCTGCAGAGTTCAAGATTCCAGCTGAAATGGGAGTTCATTCTGCCAGAAGCCAGACAGTGGAATGCAGTGGTTCGTATTGTGTCTGAAGTGTCCATTTCCTCTCGTTTGTTATTTACGTACGCTCAGATTTATGTTTCTGTTTCAGAATGCAATAAGAGCATTGTACACAGAGAATAGGAGAAGCCGGCAGTAAGGTTTTAAAAATAATTAGAAGAAGATCTTGCAGTTGAATAAGTTCCAACAAAGTAATTACAGAATCAGGTAACTAATCAATGAAAAGCTAATTGCACGGGGCGCGTAAATATTTGGATATAGTTTGACGATCATCTGGCCAAGAAATTGTCCTCTTGAATGGAACCCCATGGTTCAGTGTCGTACCGACAAAGATCGATACTGTACCCTAGCCTGAGCCAGGCCTACCCAGTTCAAACTCTCTTTTTTGCAAGATTTATTTTAATAATATCGTCTCATCTTCTATATCTGTTAAACGGCTTTCATTTTCCTTGTTTTTCGACAATTCTATATGCATTTTTTAATATTGCTATGCGTTATGTTGGTGCGAGGGGGCTTCTTCTGGGTTAGAACAGCCGGGTCGTGAAGCTGACGACCAACCCATATCTAGTGCTGAGGTCAGAAATGTGTGCAGCTGTACCTTTACTCTACCGCAAGCCTTCATACTGTGCACAGGGAAAATTTTACCTTTACCTTGCCGTGCGTGTTATATGGTTAGCCCCTTTTGTTCTTGTTGGTTTGATCGGCGTAATAATGTTCGGAGAAGTACTCATTATGGAAATCCTCATATAACCTGCTTCAGCCTGCTGTTAGTTGGGTTTCAATTTCTAGACTGCCTTCTCCTCTACGAAAGTTTTCTTAGACACGCTCAGGCTTTCATCGCGTTGAATGGCCACTTTTATAACCACATAAAGTTATAAATTTTATGTTCGAGTTCAGATATGCGCAGGCTGGAAAGAGGGTCTGAACCGAGTTTTAGCAGACGTATTCCAAACTGCACATGTTTCGTTGTGGGTGTTCACATTATTAGTAACATCGATAACCTCTCTTACGTTTTTTGCAGCGAAACCACTTACCTAAAAAAAAGAACATTTTTATGGAATTAGGCATTACGAATCTCTGAATGTTGGAGTGCTGCGATGTGGGCTTGTGAAATTAAGCCATTCAAGTCTGTCAGTATTTGTAATGACCTTTACGTTTCAATTATTTTTTTTATAGATTTAAGGTATTAGCCAATCACCATGATCTTAAGTCTCTCGAGTTACTGCTACCTTCTGATAGAACGCTGGCACAGAGGACTCGTGTTTTGTAAAACACTGCTTGTACATCAGACCATTTTGTCCTAACATGGTGCATAAAATTTTGTAAGGCTAATGCGGCTAGAACCGGATGTATGTGGTGCTTTGGCAAACTGCCACCCGCCTGTCGAAACTTTCTCGGCCTAGGTTTATTGATCTGCAAATCATATTGCTCATATTCAAGCCTACCGTCCGACCCCATGAATATCTCCATCCTCGGTAATGAATATTGGCGTCGGTGTGAAATTATTTATGTGTCTCCAGCGAGAATATATTACACCAATGCAATTTTTAGCTAGATCGCGTAAGCAATTATAAACAAACCCATACACCCAAGTAGTAAATTTTCCGAAGGATTGATCACAGATACTACAAGAAACTTCGACACTAACAGACACATGAACATAGCCTTATTTGAGGGTGTCTGTCCTCTTAGTTCTATCCAGCGGCTGACGGAGTTTTTACTGTACCTATAACGTAATATTGAAGCGCGTTCGTGCAACCATTGTTGCAGTGGGAAAGCAACAAGTATTACATATTCTGATTGTGTATGTGTAGCCTTATGTATCTAGCGTGCAATGCACATGCTACTGTAGACATCAGTGGCCAACCGGCTGTAAAATATTTGTTTCACATTATTTAGTAAAATGTCGGACATATTAGCCAGTATTGGCCCTCATAGGATTCATTTGGAAGAGAATACAATCAAAGGATATGTTTGTGGAATTTTTTTTGTTTTTCTTTTGCATTGTTTAGGTTGAAAGAGTGTCTAATTTTGCGCTTTAATCGTTAACCCTCATCCTGCTAACATGGCGAATACGGTGAGCTTCTAACGATGCCAGCAAATGGCAGATGGGATTTAAATCGGCGTGTAAATGGTTAAACCGGATATTTATATAGGAGGAAGGAAGACAGAACATTCTCAACAGAAGGATAACAAAAATTTCCCGAATTAAATCATAGTATTCTAAGGCACTGGGCCATTTTTATTGGTAGATAAGTAATCATGTTTTGGAGAAGCGTATTAGTTCCTCCTTGAAGGCAGTTCTTGAACTGCCCCAAGGAATAGAGCAACAGCCTCTTTCGATACCTTAGTACCTCTATACTATTTTAAATGCGTCACATCTCAGAAGACTGGAATCTTCACCAGCACCGCTGCGAGTATCTCAAATATGTCTTTACCAGAATTTTATATCCACAGCATCTTCTTGAACGTAATTTTGATATGCTGCTGCCATGTCAAAATATTTCGAGCATTATTTCTCAGTTGATTAAGTTTCGTTACGTAATTTTCTTTGGTAATGGGAACTTCGTCTTGGAAATAATTTGTGCTTAGACCCTTTTTGCGCAATGAATCGCGCGACTGCCCTCATCACAGATTACGGGCACACGTAGCTGCACACTTTCTTAGCGTCATCTACTGCGTTGAAACTTCAACTACTTGGTGAATGTGAATTGGACGTAGTTGTTCTTTTTATCCATAGATAGCATCTATCTGCAGTCTCAATGAAAGTTGACAGTATAACGCACGGATGGGAGAGAATATTTTATGCATAGAGTTGGACGTAAGGCCTGTTACACATATAGTGACTTCTGTTCATCTACCGGAAATTATCTGCTCTCCTTTACCTCGTTACGTTCTTGAATACAGAAAATTTGCCTAATAGTAAGGCTTAATGAAGGAAATGTTTCCTTTTTCTGCATAGTACTTACTTGTTTTGTGTCAGTACTTCAGTCAGATACAATTGTATTAAGTCTTTTGTACCCCTGTTTTGTTCTCAGAATTATGGAGGAATTTTTCAAACAAGGCAGTACGAAAGTGCAAGACTGTACCACTCAACACAAATATTTCCGTCCTATACTGTCTTACGATACGGTACGAATTTTTGCCGATATATACAATGATCTCTCCGCATAAGCTTAACTGTTTCGCGAGTTTTCGCTTATACGAAACGTACAAGTGAAACTTGTTTCACTTTGCGAGCCAATTTTCGCATATACTTAGATTCTTTCTTTTGCAAACCAATCGTTGCACCCGCCTCCTTTTCTCGGTTGCCATCGGTTTCCGGATCTTCTCGAATGTGCAGTTCGTCATTATATCTGTGAGCGGTCTGCGCAGAAACAACAGCATTGCAACTTCTCCTATTCTTCCGTAGTTTTTCTGTGACTTTGCTGTTCTTGGTGATAATTATTGTGCATCGACTAGACCTTGCGTATCATATTTATAATAAGGGATGCACATAATTTTATGTCACTTCCATTGAAAATTTAATTGATACAACTATTGTTTATGGGTAGCCTAATAACTGAGAATGTTGTATCACAGTAGTAATTATTTTAAATGTTATTTTTTCAGTCTTAGTTAAGGTTCTTTCTTACATTAAAGCAAATTTCGTATATTGAAAGAGCAAAATTTCCCTTTGAAAACATTAAATTTATAATGTGGGAAAATATGGGAAATTAATTTACTTTTTACACGATTTCGTGTAATTATCAGGTTCGAAAAAATAATTAAGCTCGTAAACCGAGGAGTTACTGTAATGTGTGTTCAGACGTGCAATAATGGTTGCAAAGATTCACTGATTATGTAAAGAAAGATATAGGCGAAGAATACAAAAAAATTTCATTGTGATAATTTCCAAATTTTCAGTCTTCACCAAAGAAACGTTGGAATGAGTAACAGAAAACAGAACGAAAGAACCTGTTTGAGGGAAAACAGAAGGGCAAATATAATGATATTTAGAGACAGTATAGAGAATGAAAGAAAACGATAAAGCGAGAGAAGGAAAGAAAGAATAAAAAGGTAAGAAAGTAAGGAAGGAAGGAGGAGAGAAAGAAAGAGCTAGCGTTGAAAACGGACATTGTAATTAGAAGACAAAGAAAGGAAAAAGGAGAAAAATATAAATTGAAATTGTGATACTAAAAGATTTATAGACAACTTAAAGGAAAGTACGTAAATGGAGGATTAGAAAGATTACGGAAAAAATACGGAGAACACGTCAAGGCGAGAATGGAGCAAAGCATAAATATTTACAGAAAATTTGAACTAGAAATCTTATACTTAGACGTACCCATTTGTTATTCTCCTATTTTAACACAACTGAAGTCGACGCAACCGTTAACTTCCAAATGTAGCGTTAATCCTTTCAAGGTTAGAGATAAAACGGTTTTTTTCCTCTGTTGTTCACTCACACAAGAACCAGTAAACTAGTATCCTGCACGCTCAGATTTCTAATAAAGGAAAAACTTCGCAGGTCTCCTTACTGGAAGCTTATATTGTACCACTTTTCTCTTTTATTCGTTGGAAATAACCTTAGAATCACCAGGATCACCATTCGACTTTAGTATGTAGTCCCATCGAGTATTCCAAAATCGTGTCTTTCCGAACATCTCTATCTTTTAATGAGGATCATTAAGTGACATAACCCCCTCCCACCATGAACTCCACCCCCCAACCATCATTCTTCCCATGCCATACCTCAGTTCCAACCAGTTTGTACCGAACCGTCTACATATTATCTACTCACTGGTAAGTATCTAATCAATTACCGTTTCACCTTTCACAGCATTTTATTTATCTATGAAGTATTATCATACTCTCATACACAAATCACTTTATTACATGATTACAACCTACCACATCACTGCATCAACCATCACTCCGCACAGACTAAACGATTTTAAATCCCCAGACTTTAATCTTTACTCATTTTTAACCTATATTTATATCACTTAAATAATTTCAACTGAAATTATAATAATTTTCAATTGTTATGGAACGACAGGAACATAGCTAACCACATGTGTACCTTTTGTTCTTGTATTAATAACATCACCCTGAAGATGGCCACATTAGCGGCCGAAATACATTGGTGAGAATTTAGTGAATAAAATATATCATGAAATATTGCTCTGTATGCTCTGTTTTTACACGAAGTCGAGGTAGCAGAATATTTTTTTTCGCGCCATATAACCGCCGCTGCTATTACATGTAGTACAGTCCACGTGGCGCTGTTTCTAAATATTACGTTTTCGTTGTCTCTTTATCGTCACAATGTTACTTTGCACCTTTCAGCCTCTAGAATATTTGGGTTTAAAGCTATTTCGTGGTTGCTGTATGCCCTAGGTTAACACAGAACGTATATGGGTAATTTCGTCTTTGAATTTGCAGCTGATGAGAAATGAAATCTCTTCGAACTTAAGCGTACTTGTGTTCTAAGATACTGCCATCTTCAGATTTCATTAACTTTTAAACTTCTTCTTGTTTTCGTTTTCTGTGGGATAATGTTGAAATTTCTGAAATATTTAGAGTTCTGTGTATTCAGTATAAGTACTTAATGTTATATTTTATTTCACGGGAAGTCGGATTGACACAGCTCAATGACAAGGCTGTGGGCTGGATAACAAACGTGTTTGGATTCTTTTATGCTCAGTGGTCCGTGCATCGCGTAATATGTGCCAATAATTACCCAACAAGATGCAACAATATACAGTTTATTTATATATGCAAACTGCTCTACATGTTTCGGGTGTTATCTCCACCCACCATCAGGCGCTCATATCACTGTATCTACAGTATCTGGCACTATTGAGACCGTTACTGCCACCTGTCGTGAACGTTGCACGTAGCAGTAACGGTCTCAGTAATGCCAGATACTGTAGACACAGTGATATGAGCTCCTGAAGGTGGGTGGAGATACCGCCCAAAACATGTAGAGCAGATATAAATAAACTGTATATTGTTGGTTAATTATTGACACAAACGTGTTTGGGTTCCTGTAGTAGTATAGACGTTTCTCTTCTCCAGTTATCCAGTTACACACTATGACCCGTTACGGTAGTTGTCCGGTGATTAAATATTTCAGATCATGAATCAGATCTCTGATCGCCTGTTAATACCGAGATTAAGAAAATGAAGGGTTACAGTTATACCTCGCAGCAGCCATACCCATTCATGGCCTTCTTAAATAAGCGCAGGATTCAATTTACCCATCACGTGAATACCTAGACACTACAGATATAATTTCCACAGTTTCAGCAAACAATTACATATGTGTCATTCTAAACTCCTACTTATTTCGGGCCTGTCCATCATCAGGGAGTACATCAATTAGCGTAATATCCCAGAAGTGTGTAGACCTCGAGTACATTAGTTGACATATAAAACATTTATTAACAGTATTTTGATCTGATCCTGATGATGGACGAGTTAGGTCCGAAACACGTAGGAGTTTAATATTTTTAAAAATATTATTGTGAAGAAAGCCATAATTTTGTGTGTTTGTTTTTGAAATTATGGAAATTTGACTATATTGCACGGAGTGGACAAAATAAAAAATGCAAATGTATTCCGTACGTGCAGTAAATTAAATATAGACATCAAGGGGATCGCCGCGGGCACGATGAGACACCAACATTACTTCATCTTTCGAAACAGAAATGAAGAATCCGGGGAAGAACGACACCTTTACTGGGCGTCTGACAGAAGATCCAGATTAAAGGTTTTCGTTGTTCTGGAAAATATTTGGAGGAAGAGGTGGAAGTGGCAAGAGGATTAGGAAAATTCCATAATTATGAGCTTTCAAATTATTAATTTTCTCCAGTCATTACTTTTAGCATTCTAATGATATCACAGAATATGAACTGGGCGCGTTACGTAGTGTGCGTGAAAGAAATAAGAATGGCATTTCAAACTTCACTCGAAAATCCTGAAGGGAAAGGACCATTTCAGAGACCTAGTCATAGAGATAGGGAATATTACGCGTAAAATATACCTTAAAGAAGGACTCAGCGGGGAAGGGGGGGGGCTGCTGTATTTGTCTCGTTTAGGAAATGACACATGAAGAGCTCCTGTGAACACGGTAATGAACCTTTGGGTTTCTGAAAGGAAGGACGACTTCCTGACCGGATATTATTCTGTTAAATTTGCACGCATCGGTAAATCTTGTAAAGGTAGAGGTAAAGCAGCCCCATTACAGGCCCGAGGTGCCCTAAGGGTTCCAGGAAGTTAAGGTTCCCAGATTACGTGACAATGGCCCAGGATGGTGTTAAGGTTGTCAGCCTTACGCACCGGCCGCTTTTTACCCCCAGGAAATACTCCTGGTACTCATTTCCGTTAGAGGCTGAGTCGACCGCAGGGCCATAGTGCGATCGGAAGGATTATGTCAATGAAAAATTCCAATGACACCATCTGGAATCGAAGCAGCGACCTTCCGATTTGTAGCACAGCTACCGCGGTCCCCGGTAAATCTTGTACTGTAAAAACAGACCTTTTCGATACAGATGCTGATGGTAGATTAGCCTTTCTTGAGATTTTAGGTGTAAAGAAAATGTTTTGAATTTAAATGTAGATGATTATATTACACTAATAGCTGCAAACTCTCCATGTGGGATTTGCGGTGGACAACACGACACCGGATTCTGTTTACCCTTGTCGGTATTATAAAACCAATGTCCCATGCTCACATTTCAGTCTTCTACACTTGATGTTATATAATTTTATCAAGTGACAACATCGCTAAATGAAACATTAAAATTCCCGTATCCATATCGTGTTTCAGTTTTGGGAGAGTGTAACGCCAATTAAACTGGAAATCAATCATTTATATCCATTTTAACAGGCAAACTTTCCATATAACTTTGATCTGCGCTGTCACAACGGAAGTAAGGACAGACAGGGTTTGTTGGATGGATTGTGAGAAGCCAAAAGCCTGCCGGTTTAATGAAGACTGTTCAACGAACCAACTCCTAAGCTGTTGCTGAAAATTCAAAGTTGTCTGAAATGTCAGGCCAAATCGGCTCTTGAATAATTGCCGAATTTTCGGAAGGATTGCAGTGCGTCTGTTTTCTGTCTAATGTAGTCTAAAGAGAGGCATGGATTTGCGCAGTAGATAAAGGCAATATGATCCTTCAAAACATCGGTAGCTACTTACAAGCCTACAGCACGAACTTCGCAGAAAATCTGAAAATCATCCAACTACTGAATTTTTATGCTAAGAATTAATTAATCATATTGAAGTGGAGCCAGTTCTATGGTTTATTTTGTTCCGGTCGGAAGCGATACAGGTTGAAAATTTGACGTAAATGTCGACGAATGCAACAGCTGGCATACTCGAAATGAGGTGTGTCATTTTCTAACCTCTTTTATTAGTTGGGTTTTCATATGGATGTAAAGGAAGCTTAAAACCAACAGTGTTGTTGGATGTTCCGTGTTATGTGATAAGAAGCTGCGTCGATTGGTAAATAATTACCGGTGTTTCGAACGTTGTTAGTGCCTTCACTTTCAGGTTCAAGCAATCGAAGTCTCGAACACAGCGTAACATGTCAGCAGACTGGAGTATTCTGAGTTAATAGTGTACTATACAGTATTGCCGGTAAAACTAGAACCTTTCATTTACAACTACTTTCGCAGAACACGGCAATATTTTTTAACTTAAACTATCATTTTCAATTTCTCTTTGGATATTATCTGCATTATTGTAATAAGAGACACTTAACAAAAGCTGTATTGTGCCGTTGTAGTGCTTTTGCTAGTGATTTACTACAAGGAATCCAGATTTCTTCAGGGTAATGGAACCCCATGCCAACAAATTGTTACCCGTGACAGCTTTACTAAGGTTCCTGTTATTCTCATAATGAAGAGGCAGGCTTTAGATAGTGATTTTAGGCGCCCTCCGACGATAACAGAAGCGCACTCTGTGAAGTTCGATAGTGTAGTCGGCCTTCCATTGAGTTACCAGATCCACTTGACGTCCCTGTTAAACATGGCATCAATGGTACATTGTTATGCTGATGCATACCTTTTGTGATATCTAGAATGCAGTCGGTCTGCAAGCGAAGACAAACGATCGTGCACTTAGAAATCACCAACAACAAACAGACCTTCGCTTGTCAAGTCAAGGAGAGCATTCTGCAGAAAACACGGGCTTAGGTAAGGAGGAGGATGAGGTTGCAGAATGTGAGATTACGAGAATCTTCACACAGTAGCCATTTTACTAAGGACGGTTAGGGTGACATGAGGATGCTGAGGGTTTCGGGTTGTGTAGCACGCAAAGGGAATATGTTAAATGCATTTTTGTTATACACCTGGACAATAAACTTCTGCAACTGGGATATTTTAGTCTTTTGCTCGAAGAAGGGTTATTCACATTTCACGAAATAGTGTTAAAATCGTTTATGAAAAGGCGGAGTAAAATCTTGAAGTGCTTGTAGATGGACAACGAAGAACTTTATAACGTGACTTGTACGTCAGGATCATATGTGATGTTTATTGGACCGTGCATCATTGTGATAACTGTAGAATAAAAAACCAACTAGATGCCACTTGATATTTTATTGTACTTCTTAGAGGCTCAACGTGTTTCGAGCATAACTATGTCCATCATCAAGAGCTCGCGACTATGATGTTAATTACCATATTGGTCGTGTCGTTCTTGGTTTGCTGTAGGTGCGGTTAGGCTGGAGTAGTGTCCGGGTTGCAGGCTTGAGTCTGCAGCCCGGACACTACTCCAGCTTAACCGCACCAAACCTCCAACCTACAGCAAACCAAGAACGACACGACCAATATGGTAATTAACATCATAGTCGCGAGCTCTTGATGATGGACATAGTTATGCTCGAAACATGTTCAGCCTTTAAGATGTACAATAAAATACCAAGTGGCATCTAGTTGGTTTTTTATTCTTCAGTCATTCTCATAATTCACTGTTCTTCAGGTGAAGTATGGAGGTCCATATGTACTCGGAATTAAGATAGGAAGAAATGTTTATTGTTAATGAATTTTTGTCAAAAATGTTTATTTATTAACAACAACATGTTAACAATAAAAACGTATCAAAATATGTATATATATTGCACATGTCATGACTATGGATACACTCCGGAACACTTAAGGAATATTAGAAAGTGTTTTAAGAAAATAACAATTGTACTTCGTTGTATACTGGATAATTTTATCGTCTAATATAGTTCAATTTGTAGGTAAATTATTGCCTCTGAGATCGACTCATTATTGCACATAGCCCAACTGAATTGTCTGCTAACATTAATAATGTAAAGAAGATTTATTAATCGCCATGATGACGCTTGTCTTTATGAAGAATACGTTGATAAATCTGACATATTCTTAGAAATACTCAGACAGAACCTTCATTCATTCCTTTGCACTTCATCCATGTAGACGCAAGACATTAAATTGCTCAATACAACAGACAGGCTAATGGTTCTGCTAAACTTTAAAACGCTAGAATAAGTATTTTTAATAAAATGCTTACATGAGAGTTAGTTTTGAAGATTTATTCAGTTACAGGTTCGGATTTAGACGAAACGAACGCGTGGTTTGCGGGTTTGAATCTTAAAAACGTCGTAAGAAGCTGTGGCGTTGAGTTTGTCTCATCCTGTATTCCTACTTATCATCACAACCCTCCCGTCCCCACGGCCGTGTTGGGGCTCTTACTATGGGTCAGCCGCCTATGAAAATCTAGCCATTAACGCCTGAATATCTGGGAACATCTTCACTAGAGTAAGTTTTGGAAATCTGGAGAAAATACGTGTATCTACGTAAATTTACAATACCCTATATTTTTTCATAGGCTATTGAACTTCCTGAATGCTAATTACTAACACAATCTTGTACGTGACACCGTTTAATCGGGAGCAAACATACAGACGTTTCCAAGGAACCTACATGATCCGTCTTCAGAGTAGAAAGATGGTCCTTCGGAAAATTTCTACCCGCATTCACGCCTTTATATTTAAGAAGGCAGGGATTTTCATGTTATCCACAGTGAAGACCCAAAATTTTGTAAGGTTAAAGTCCAATTTCAAGTGTATATCCCTTTTTAAACACTACTGCACGTAAGGTTGTATGTGCATATGTGTGTATACACATATTACACGTGTTAATTAATTTTTCGTAATCGTCAGGATACCACCTCATCAGTACTTTTTGATGTTGACATGGGTGCAATATATCGAAGAATGATTTTATTAGCGGCACAACATTATTCTTATTTATCTGAAAACAGTGATTAACCGCAGCTCATAATTTGCGTAGGCGCTGCTGTTGTTTATTTTGGAAATGAATTTCACGCCTAATTATATTTTGACGTAATGGAAGTAAAATATTAATTAATGTTGCTAACACTGCTTTATACTATTTAGGAAAGTTAAAACTGTTAAATTAGTAGTAGAAGTTGTTCTCTTAGATCTGATTTAAGTTCAACAAAATTAAATACGAATAATAGTAAAGTGAGATGCTTATGAACAAATGTCTCTAATTACTTGAGCAATTTATACAGCATTAAATAAATGAAATAATTTGATATCTTTACAAACCTCTGTCCCCAATATCTATAAGGAACTTTGTATCTTTTGACTTTCGTGATAAATTCAGATTAAATAAGTAAAGTGAAATTTGGAAACTGGATCTTTAAAATAAAGAGAAAGTCCTTGAAGACGTACCACATCTCGAGCCACACTTTGAAACATCATTTTTGATCACGAATATGTAAGGATTATTCTCCGAAATTGTTTTCGAAAAGTGAAATTAATTATTTGGAATGTCGGATGTTTAAGACTAAAGTAATTAGTACAACGCCTCTTTTAGCTTCCAGTTCCTTCCTACATCTCCTGCGGCTAAAATTTGACAAACTTTCGAAATCCGGTGCCTGGGATATTGACACGTTTCTTGTCATTGCTTACATGGATAGCCTATACATTTTTCCCCTTTTGGCTTACAAATATGTGCATTTCGCTGTAGAGGTTCCCGGAATAGTTATTTCTAATATCACAACCCTTTCTTCAATTCCTCTCCATTTTTTCTGCCATTTTTTAACTTTTGATTGTGGGGTTCCTATTAAAACTATTACATTTTACAAAATTTGATAAAGTACCAAGTTTTTAGGAAATATATAGTTTCGAAATGTCCCCATAAATAGATATCCCTTATTTTCGAGGATATCAGTTTCTACATACAGTTCAACAGTGAAGGTCATGTATCTACGCAATCAGGAAGTTTTACTAACTCTGAATTTGTAACTTCATTTTTTTCTACTTTGCATATTGCAGATGCCGCTGCACTTATTGGACATATTTGTTATCATTTCTCATATTACAATCAATTAACATGTTACTGTCGCAAAAAATTACTTTCCCTAGCGACGGAGAGATAATACCACACATTTTTTTATGGAATCTCGGTCGTCTTATTTCCATCACACTCTAGTGAATGTAATTTCCGATGGGATTTATCCCAAATCTGAACATGAAGCTGATCCACTGGAACTGAAATTCCTCAACGTCAGTAATTAGAATAAACACATCTGTAACAATAGTGTCCTCTGGTAACGACAAAAGGCCGCTGTATTGCGCAAGTGAAGAGAAACAGTTAAGTGTTTATCAGTGTGAAGCTACAGGGTGTTTAGCAGCAGCGTTGTACGATACTTGTGCGTGGTAACCACTGAGGTCTGCCCAGTACTGTACGTTCTGCAGTCTCCCATCAGGTAGCAGAACATGGTAGTGACCTTTCGTGTGATGACCATCACGAGCTTCCACGTGACCGAAAAAAGTGCCATGTTTCGGGTCCCGAACCTGGTACCCAAACTGGTACTTGGCAGCGTACTGAAACAAATAGCAATTACATTGAAGGATACAATACGTGTAAGCATATATTCTTGGAAACAATTTAAGAAACCTAAAGCGTACTGGATGAATGTTAACCGCAAATGTAAATCAGTGTAATTTTGCTTATATTCACTATCCTGGCTAAGCTGTTTTCATGTTGAGCGCTTATTCCAGACGTTCTTTATTGTGTTCGATTTACCTTGTGCCTGTTTAGTGTTTCTGTTTATCTATTGTAAAGGTTGTTCGTTGTTAAACTTTCAGACTTGCGTTTGTGTCGTATTGTTCCCATTTGCACTGTCACTTGCCAAAGGCGGGGGATTACTCAAGGTTTAATTGTTCATTATGTAGGCTGTGTCGGATAAAATGTGGTAAAGCATACATATGGCTGCACTTTGGAACGAGGCTGCTCCTACTCTATGCACCACAGTATCCTGCCGCCCTAACACGCCGTTAGTAGAGCATGTCTTCATGGAGCGGGACTGAACGGTCATTTCCTGCCACAACTGATTGAATAAAAAATAAAAATAAGCCACATGGAATATAGCCACATTTATTTCAGGATTTACTAATATATGGCGTCTTATCCTACTTGACCGATCAACGCCCGCCCGACTCTTTAGTAAGTTTTTGTTAGACTTTCTAAAGCTTATTATCACTGCGATCATTTGTCTAGCTCCCGTCATCGAGTGTTAAACCACCCCGACATGCGGGTAAGATGCAACGCTGGCAGAGCTATGGGAGGAGCGTTGGCTTGGCGCTTATCGGTCAAGCAGGGGGAAAAATACTCTACCTTATAATAGACTTAAGTTCGGAAAGCATTTCTTCATTCTCTCAATAATGCAATTTAAATGGGGAAATACAGCAAGCAAGTGTGTCATTATTTATAACAGCTTTTTCTAGTATTTCCAAATATGAAGACGCTTTCTTACATAAAATTTTTCTCGTATATCGATATATTCGTAAGCTGCGTTAATTGGCAACACATATATAAATACAAAAAGTTTATAAAATCAGGATAACTGCAAATTATCTCACACTTTTTTCATCAGAATAAAGACAACAGTGGAAACAAAAGTTTGTCTGGAAGAGCAAGAATCCTCCCGGCTCTATAAAATGGCCACCTTTGGTAAGTTTTATGCAAATATTTAGTGGTAATTGGACCGTATGTGACCATTACTTAACTGGATAGTTACTACAGTTACCACAGGTCTAACTGCAATACGCTGTACTGTTAAACTGTAGTTGAGAGTTTTTTTTTTGTTGGCAGCGTCCATGTTGACCGAAGATGAACGTTTCGGAGAACTGCTTTGTCTCCATCATTACGGTCGATCCATAACTGACGCGTCTTATGGGCTCAGAAGATCGTAACGAATATGCTTGGACAAAGCCTCATGTCTTACAAAGTTATATAGTTGTTAGTATAGAATTTAAATTTCAATCTAGATTAACCTAATGTGACGTTTCTTTCCTTAAACTCAAATCGCAGACTAACTGTCTTTTTCGTGTAAAATATATAACTTCCACAATTTCCTTCAGTAGCGAGTAGCTCGAAGTACGTAACCGAATTGTATTCCAGAGACAACCTTTTCCAATATAGAATGGCGGCCGATTATTTAGGAGCATTTAGGTCTCTATCAAGAGTCTGTTACAATAGCTCCATTGTCTAAGTATGGTTACGAACGAAAAGGGATGGAACTACGATAGTGTAACACGTAACCACTTGAGCGACTGAGCTGTTTTGGCCCTTACAAAGTGAAAAGTGGATTTAATTTCCTTGAAATTACAAAATTATATTCATAATTACGTAGTATTTACAACTTATTATATCACTTTTGTTGGTAATTATAACGTTGTGTTTTTACTAGAATTTAAATAAAATGAAATAAAACACAATTAAACAAAACTTTGTAATGAATATGTCTATTAAGTAAATCCACACTATGTTCTCAAAATGTTTCCACCATTCCCACGGTGGTCTTCATCAGTAAAAATATTCACTCACGCCGCGTTTTTACACCGTGCACCAACACCACACTACGGGTACATACAGCACCCAGAAGATAAAAGTAAGAAATAAAGATACTTTTCGAAGAATAACAGAAGACGAAAGATAGGTCGAGAACGAGAGGCAGAGAAAAAAGCACACGACGTGATTGTGGGTGGAGTTATGACGGATGGTAGACATTTAAAGCAGCGGGTGGTAGAAATGGTTAAAGTCACAAAGTGCTAAGTGGAGTGCATTCCACTATGTATATACACCAGGAGATAAATTAGATGTGCTGTTTCGCGCGGTTTGGTGTAGACTCTGAGCATTAAGGCACACTTGAAAACCCCTAGTTTCCTCCATTCAAGTAGATTGCCATGGAAATTATTCCTTTTGCAGGCAGCACATGTTTTGCTGAGGTAGACTGTGTTTGAAATGTGTTGGCACACGCGCAGAAACCAGATTTTGTCTCTCGGCGAAACGGACGAGTCCATTTAAATCAGCAGGGGCGTCAGTTCAGTCGACTACTGGCAGCCGAGATGTGCGCATCAGCTTTTATGGTTGGTAGTAATGCTGGATACACAATGTTGCAAGGTGGTGTGAAGGGTACTGGCTACCAACTCCATTTGCCAGTTTCCCCTTCCCTTCCCCTCCCATGCGTCACCGTGTGCCATCACGTTTCAACTTCTTGGTATTTTGTGCAAGTTAACATAAGAAATGCCCGAGGTACTCAAAACACAGTCAATCTAACACAACTATATATTTTTAGGAAACGCTACATGTTTCGGATTAAATAATCCATCAGCAGGCTAAATACAGACTTAAATTGCAGGACTGAACGCAACTTACTTAACTATTAAGGCACTGCTGGTTAAAATAAAATACCCAAGTTACATTTTTTAATGTGTCGTAATGCGACGACAAAGGTCAACATTTTTAGTATACATGTTTGTCACTTACTAACAAACACTTTGAAGATACAAGGATTTACAGGAACCACATATTGGAGCTCCTGAATAAAAGTTGCAATTACAGTTGCAGCTTACTTGGAGGACGAGGATGAAGTTGCAAGGGGCACCTGCGTGGTCAAGTAATTACAGGATGGTCGTATTTTAGAAGTTCGAATTTTAGACTTAGTAGTCGATTTTATTTAGATTATTTATTTTATGTGTAATATAATTTGTATGTTTCGAGTTTATTGATTTAGTAGATATGTGCTTTGCTGTTCATAAAGCTGAAAATTTCTTTCTGTCGAGAATCGAACTGCTGTTCCTCCGAAGGCCCATAGCCTAATCACTAACCGACTGATTTATCCCTGTTTCCAGATGCCAAGTTTGAGTTTTCAAATAAGTTACAAGCGTATTTTTTTTAAATTCTCCAGCTTTCAACTTGCACGATAAGAACTTCACTTCTTCGACACCGTGTTACGTACGGACACCAAACATTAATGCTGCATAACCTAAAACAAACTTCTCATAGGTGCTGTTGCCATTAATTGAATATAACATTCTCCGTCTTTCACAGAATATAAACTCTGGGGTTTCAGTGACTCGTATATAAACACATATTTACTTTATTTTTATATTCC
>Ga0123352_10000900_pt1 | contig 37843 bp, 18 predicted proteins | sample TergutLab28metaG_FD_89700 | JGI IMG/M metagenome (GOLD analysis project Ga0123352, IMG submission 89700) | Labiotermes labralis P1 segment gut microbial communities from Petit-Saut dam, French Guiana - Lab288 P1 | ecosystem: Host-associated > Arthropoda: Insects > Digestive system > Gut ... | reverse complement strand
CATCCCACTTCCTGAAGATCCATCTTGATATTATCCTCCCATCTGCGTCTGGGTCCTCCAAGTGGACTCTTTCCCTCAGGTATGCACTTCTAAACCCTGTACACACCTCTACTCTCCCCCTACGTACTACATGCCCCGCCCACCTCATTCTAATCGATTTTATCACCCGAACAATATTAGGTGAGGAGTACAGATCATTAGGCTCTTCATTATGTAGTTTTCTCCATTTCCCTGTTACCTCGTCCCTCTTACGCACAAATATTCTCCTCAGCATCCTATTCTCAAACACCATCAGCGTACGTTCCTCCCTCAACGCAAACGACCAAGTTTCACACCCACACAAAACCAGAGGCAAAGTTATAGTTCTGTATAGCTTATCTTTATACTACCAGACAGCAAAGTGGAACACAAAATATTCTGCACCGAGTGACAGCAAGTACTTACCATACATCTATAGCAATATTGTGTCGACTGTAGCCGCAGTAAACGAGTTGCAAAGACACCAAAGGGTTAAAATTAATAAGAACACAATTTCGCACGCACACACGTGAGTGTTCTCCTGGACATCAGCATCTCACTGGAGGAACCTCATCTTATTTTGTGGGCATTGTTTCTTAGCTGCTTCATCGAAACGAATCTGGGTCTACCACAAGCCAGGATGTGCAATTTTGGTTCAGAATGTTTAGTAATTTCCCTCCATGTGAATCTAGTAATTACCTTGAAATATACCACGCCCATTTTCTCCATCCCCCAAAATTCTGATCAACTGTATTCGGCACTACCGACAGTGAGTCACTGAATGACCAAGGCGAAATAAATAAATAAATAAAAATTAAATACCGATTCCAGTAGCTACGCGGTCTAAGACGTCGGTCTGCGGCCGCTCGCTTGCTGGGTTTGCGGGTTCGAATCCCGTCCGGCGCATGGATGTTTGTCCCTCGTGAGTGTTATATATTGTCAGGTAGAGGTTTCTGCGTGTGGCTGATCACTCGTCCAGACGAGTCCTACCGATTGCGGTGTGTCTAAATGAGTGTGACCGTGAAGTCTTGTAGGTGGAGGCCACGACCAGGAATAGGGTCGAAGCGGGGGGAAGTATTAATTGTTACACGACACCACCGTTAACCGTCCCCGATTTTGATCTCCAGTGTCACAGCGATGTGTGATTTACTAATGGACAACTTTCGATAAAAGTAAAAAACAGAAAGTATCAATAGTTGTTACGATTAATCTGGTATACGTGGTAAGGAATACCAGACTTAGACCCGATTCATTTTAATAGTGCCGAATACTGGATGCAATACATAAGAGGCAGAAGTCTTAATGTGTTCCAAAATGTATGGTACCAAGTGGTCCGAAATATGTCGGGCCAAAATAAATTGAATAACAACTAACGAAAGAGTCTGTATTTGACGGTAGTTTATGATGGATAATGGCGGATTTTCTTCACTCGAAGTCTCGTTGCCCCAGGGGACACAGCAGATGGTACAGCTTGCAGTAAGCTCGCAGCTTTCTGAAAGCTTAACATGGGCGTGTTCTAATTATTTTCGTGAGAGTATGAAGCACTGAAATTGAGTTTCCTATCCGATACTTGAAGTGCGGGGAACGAGGAAGTTTCCTCTATCGAAGTCATTGTTAACCGTACCGCCGGATACTCTATCAGGTTTCGCTTCTTCTCCACACCATTCCCCGTCAACTTCTTCGCACTTTCCCAATTATAAAATCCGGGTAACAGAATTCCTTAACTGTGATATCAACTCCCCTTTCCTTCCGCACTCCCTTCTTCCTCCAACCCAATCATTATTTATATGCTAATTACTATACAACCATTAACTTAGACACATAAGCAAGACTTCCCACCAGAAACAAAACTGTTGAAGCTACAGAATCTCGTTTGTGTGGAACACCAAGCTATTTTGCTTGTCTTTGCCAGTTTGCCTCATTCAAGCTAAAACTATTTTAATTAAAGAGCTTGGTAATTTAACTACACAAATCTCTCTGTCTCGCTTGCTGTCTCCCTCCCTCTTCCTTCCTCCTTCTCACTCACCTACTTTCTCATTCTCTCTCTCGACCTGAAAAGAAAACTGACAGGGGGAACTCTGCAGCCCACTTCTCTCAGTATGTATACTGCCCGAAAATGGCCGGCCCACCCCAGTTCACTTTGCAATTGTTACAAGAAGGCAAACAAAGGTCCATCAGTGTGCGGATGATTAATTGTTGCGTCAACGCCGATTCCTTTCTCAATGTTCTGTAGCAATAAATGTACACGTGCCTCGCATTTAATTGTTTTTACGCCCCGAAGCGAAAGCTTCAGTCGTTCTGCGAGCTGCAGTTGTGTTTGAAGTTGATCATGCGACTTTAAATATGAGCGGGAGAGAATAGCAATGCAACTGTGAACAGGTTAACAAGGTTTACAGACGCGTTGTCTGTTGTAAGCTCCTTATTTGCATTAAAGGGACACGGAATAACTCAGTATTAACGACAAGACTAGGGGCTTGACGAATCAGGGTTCGGTTCCAGGCAGTGACAGTCGTCAGTTTCCAACATCAGCGCAGTCGGTATCAGATGGGTACCGGCGAATATCTTCGCGCGGGTAAAGCGACCGGCTGTCTGTCAATGTGGCTATTCTCCTTCCAGGACTAGAGGGCCTGAAGCTATGCTCTTACTCTCCCTGCGTGTATATGACGTGATGCTTAATCAAATATGCGGGAAATATTAGTTGTTAAACATTTATCCTAACAGCTGCGTACTTCTTGACAAGCGAATATTCGAATCATGTGAAATTTTTGCCAACAGACGGGTGGGTTCAAGTGTGTGCTACAATATTCACAATACTAGGATTTTATGATAATTTTGTAATTTCCTAGTCAATGTGAGTGGTGGCACTAGTTGCAGTGTCTGCTGTTATTGTTTGCGTATTTACTAGGTTTGTTTATGTGGGCTTTATTAGTTTATGGAAAACTTTTCTCTTGAATAGTGATTGATAATGTATGGAGGGCATGGTGGTAAATTTGTTCTGAGATTGGTGTTACTTTACCTCAAAACGGAAACAGGTACCTTCCGATAAGCTGCGTCGGAGCTGTGTGTTGTCACAATCGATGAAGTCCTCATAAACATAAGCAGTACGTGAATACTTGCTCAACTTACTAATATAAAGTCCAATATTTACGGAATCCATAAATACGTTGCAGAAATCACGAAACTACAGCAACGATTCTCCTTCTGGAAAAGTTCTATTTCATTCTGCACCACTCATTCACTGTTAAGACTCTCCGTCGTCCCTTGTTTAAAATAAAATTTCAAATACATTTGTGGGGCAGGACTGGTCACCAATCTCAAGAATGTGCAGGCCTAATATGTGGCAAAATAAACCGGAGACACTCAAACTGCTGTAATCTTTATATTCAACGCTACAATTTTTATGACAATGTGCATTATGTACAGTTTATTTTACCACACATTAGTTGTACACACAAACACAAAAGTTTCGTGCCAGCTGAAGTGACATGGGTTACTCAGCGGTTTCGAAGAATTTTGTATGTTGGGTCCGAACTGAGTGGTGTATGTGCGGCGATAGGAAATTGCTTTGTGGGCTGCGATCTTCTAACACCATTGTCTGCGTGTGTGGGAGATTTGGTTACTTAATTTTCTCAAGATTAACGAGTGTAACACTCAAAGTAATTCATCTGGCTGTCTTGAAGGCTAATTCAGTGATACTGAAACTTTGGCATTTTGCATGCCGTCGATCCTTCCGTCAAAAGACCGCACCTCGTCTTCAGACCGATCTACAGTCTTTCCAAAAAGTGTATTTTACACACATACATTATATTACAATAATATTAATCATTATTGAAGTTTCTATTGTCTAAAACACACGTACTACTTAGGTGCCCTTCAATTTCCTCAAACGAGACGCGTCGTACTGGTTGAAAAATTTTGAATTAACAGTTTGAAATGTGAAATTAATGTTAAGTAACAGCAGTTCCTAGGTCTCAGACAGTAAGTACAGTAACAATTACTGCCGCCAAATGGTTCATGTTCTAAGGCAAACTGACGTGATTCATTGTAATCAAGAGAAACGCACAATTATAGTCTTTGGGTGCCGATCCCCGTGGCAGTGCGGTCTAAGACGTGGGTCTGCGGTCGCTCGCTTGCTGCGATTGTGGATTCTAATTCCGCCGGGAGCATGGATGTTTGTCTGTTGTGAGTGTTGTGTGTTGTCAGGTAGACATGTCTGCGTCGGGCTGATCACTCCGCCAGAGGAGTCCTACCGAGTGTCGTGTGTCTGAGTGTCATCGTGAAGCCTCGATACTGAGAACGGCCTGGCCCACTACAGGGTGTTGCGCTATTGAAAAAAGTCTGTGGGCAAAATGCAGAGTTATTGTCAGAGAAGGTGGTACATAAGTATAGTTACTGCTGTGTTTATACGCCTGGGATGATCCTCGTAATAAACAGGGATTTTTTGCTTAATGGTAGGAAGACGTGTTTAATTTGAGGCATCAAAGACAGAGAGGGACAACAAGTGGAAGAGCAATAAATTTACAGACGCTGTCAGTTGCTAAGATTATATATGGTACTGGTGAGTGAGCACTAAAGGAAAAATAATGGCAGAGAAAACCCAAAGTATTTGGAAACAAACTGTCCTAGTTCCAATCTGTTCACCACAAATCCCACACCAACTGGCCTGAGACCGAATACGGGCATCTGCAGTAACACTGAGTCCATTTTAGGGATGAAGGTTTAAAATATGTGGAAGAATTTTGCGTCAAACAGCTACAATTTAGTAAATCACATACATTTAGGACCTAACTAGGCCGTCAGAGGTATAAAATGCAAAATTAGACGAGTTGGCTCAGAACGTGCTCCATTTTTGTTATAAAAGCTATAAACTCTCCTCCAGGCAACTAACCGCTCTGTAATTAACAGCGGACGGCTGTGCTTATTAAAACATGTAGCGACTGCAGCAGGACAACGCCAGCTGCATATTTATCGCTGCTGCACGTCCCCACAACAGACATTCAGTTGTTACCAGACAGCTCCATAGACCGAAAGGTCCTTTCCCAGTCGAATGACATCACAGCAGCACAACAATGACCACACGAAATAACCAGTACAGGTCCCTGATTTGAATTTGATAAAGTCGACACAGAACGACTTTCTTACCATTGTAAGGGAATTTTCGCAAAATTAGAAAAGCGATTATTAGCTTCGTCATGTCTCTATTTATCAGACCAGCCTTACACGTGAACACAACAGACACCCAGGCTCCTGCATATTTCGACAACATGCAGGAGCCTGTGTGTCTGTTGTGCTCACGTGTAAGGCTGGTCTGATAAACTGAACTGTGCATCATGCATGTTACGTATATTATTACAATCGTCATGTCCGTCTGTCCTTCCGTCTGTTCCCACTGGACTGTTTTAATGAAATTTTATATTTCAGGAATTTTTTTTGAAATTTTGCCGAAAAAATTCAAGTTTTATTAAAATCTGACAGGAATGACGGGTACATTGCATGAAAAGCTATGCACATGTATATCTTGCCGAATTCTTTTTAGAACGAGAAATGTTTCAGACAAAAGTTGTATGGAAAGTCGAAACACATTCTACACTAAATTACTTTTTTTTTTTTCCAAAATCGTGCCGTTTATGAGATAATGTGGAAAAATATCGTACAGCCAGACAGGCCACAGGCGACAATATGAAATGAGGTACAAAACATGCGAATTGCATTAGGGATAACTAAGGCTAAAGACACACACTCAGAATTTGTAACACGTTTTATATTTCTACGGCAACAATGGTTACGCGAAGGTGCCTCAATGTTATGTTTATACCCACATTGCTGGTCTTGTTAAATTACAAAAAACTGTAACTTTTTAAAAATAAAAATGGTTTTGTAATAAAACAAATACATGTGTCAGATATTATCAACACACATAAATCAGACTACGTTAAATGAATTTTTATACAGTATTAAAATCGTTAGTGACCTTTTTTTTTTGTAAGGAAAAGATGTTTCACAAAAACAATGTCTATTTACCTACGTTTTGTATACTGCATAATTTTCGCGTGATGAATTATTAGGATAAAACATGTAGCGAATTTTAAAAACAGATAATGTTGTTATATTAGAAAGACAGTTTTGTTTAATGAACTTTGCATACTAAAATACTATGATTGCTGTCGAATTACACAGTGAGAAACTAAAAAGCAACTTGGTATCAACGGTTTGCCACTGTCCAGATTGGGTGTGCAAACAACTAGTCTCTTTTGGGGTTCTTTTTGTGGGGTCAAAGTCGTCGAACGGTCAGCAAACCATTCACCTGCACTTAATGACCATGGCCAAAAACGTCAGAAGTTGTACTCCCCTTCACTGTACGTCATTCGTGGCGTTATGTTTAATTAATGGACCACAAACATCTTCACTTCTATGTGTAACATCAATATCGTAGACAACAAGGTGCATTCTTGTTGAACAGTTTCTGGCCCACTAAGCCCGTGGTGTCTTCCTCTAGCCTGATATACAGCATATTGTATGACCATGACTATGTCCACGAGACACGTTGTAGCACAGAAGCGTAATTATAGGAGAAAAAACAGATGACGCAAATTGCAAACGACTACGTAACCTGCACCGTCTCCACGATCACCGGACCCTTCTTACAAGCGTTTGACGTTGTGCGCCTACAAATAATACTGGCCGTCTGAGAAGTGGTCACCAGGTACCTTACCATTTGTACAACAGATGACTGCTTACACTGGGGTGTACTGTGACCGCGAAAGGCACACTTGGATGTTTACAACTGAAATTTGGAATATCCCAGCGTTACATTCTTCCATTCACGCTGGGATATTCCAAATGCAGGCGCTAGTAGGTAGGTTCAGTTCGTGGCGCTAGTGTTAAACCTTACGAAGCCTGATGACAATGATGTTTGCCAAGTGTGCGGCTTACAGTAAATATTGATAGACTTGTTAGATATGATGTCCTCGAGGCCTGATGATGGAGGCGGTAGGTTCATCCGAAGCGTCAAGCAATTATCCTACGGTGTGGTTGCAACCCAGAAGATAATATTATTATTCACTCGTGACAGTTCTTAAAGTGGGAAGGTTGTTTAGAATTATCTGGCCTGTCATCAGACAAGAAGGAAAGTGACGACTAAAGCAACTCTTGTAGAGGCCTGGAGAAGCCCTTAGGGCTCCAGGAGGTTGAGGCTCCCAGCAATTCTAGACAATCGGCACACGAAGGTGGTAATGTTGCCAGCCCTACGCACCGACCGCCTTTATCCCCCCAGGAGATATTCCTGGTACTCATTTCTGTTAGAGACTGAGTCGATCCCAGTGCCACCTGGCGGCCGGAAGGATTAATTCAATGAAAACTCGCAGTGACCACATCGAGACGCAAACCCACGACTTTCCAGCTTGTAGCGCAATGCTTCAACCAACTCCGCCACCGCGGGTCCCGATAGTAAAGATTAGAACTGAATAAAACAGAACAAAAGTGAGAGTGTCTGAATGTCTACACCGCTAGCGGGTTGTCGTCAATGTCGCAAAAATGTGCGTCAGCGACCAATGATAGCGGAAAATGCGATAGCAGAACGTAACTATAACAAGCCGTTTTACAATAAAAGCCTTTCCTGTAGTTTCAGAAATTTCAAAACAATGTAAAAGTTCTTCCCCCCCCCCCCCCCTTTCTCCAAAAGAATCAAAAAAAAAACCTTTCCCGTTTTTTTCAAAATTTTTAAACAATGGAAAAAGTTTTTCCCCCCCCCCCTGTATCTCATAAAGGATACATAATAATCCTGTCGTGCTGAAATTTTGTGCTTTATCCCACACAACAATAGCAAAACTTTGTCTGTATCGGACATTCTCCCTTGCATATTTTTTTATCGGTCGCTATCCGCATTGTGAAACCGACATTAGTGTAATCCCAGTTTTGTTCTGTATATATACATTTCGTCCTGTTTAATTACAGGAGAGCCTGATCATGAGTGCCATCATTTAAATGTAAAAGAGAGAGGAGGGAGGGATAACACAGATAAAAACCATTTCTGTATCTGACAGCTATTCATAACTTACACATTTCATTTATTACGCCCAAATAAATGAACATCAGATTCCGTAACTAATTAATGTGTTTGGTGTTGGCATTTCAATGTTTTTTTTTTCTTCGTTCCTTTTCCTATCCCCTACAATGCAAATTCTACGTCGTTAAAACCAGGCAAAAAATTGAATTGCCCAGTTGTAACACCGTCTATGTGACACTGTGCAGCCTCGACAGATCATATTCAAAGAGATAAAAGAGAAATTATGCTCAAACACAATGTTCAATTTTCGAGGTAAGAACGAAAGAACAAGTACACAAACACATGAAACAAAAAAATTAACTAATTAACTAACTAACTAACTAACTAACCACCAAACACAATGGAGCGCAGTCCTTCAAAAACTAACAGATTTTAGGCTAATCTAGAAACTCCCCACTTCTATAGAACTCGAGGGTTCATCACCGCATTCAAAACACTCCGCCAGTTACTCCCCACTTCTATAGAACTCGAGGGTTTATCACCGCATTCAAAACACTCCGCCAGTTATCCCTATTATCAGCCAGGTGAATCCATTCCACGTTCTCCCATACTTGTTTAAGATCAATTTTAATATTATCACTCCAACTGTGCCTCGGTCTTCCAAATGCTCGCTTTCTTCAGGTTTTCCGATCAACACCACGCATGCTCATCTATCGGTCCGATCTTCATCGGTCAAGCTTGACCCTCGAAGATCGGACCGATATGTTACCGGTAACTAACTACCACTCTACGCTGTGTAACATTACAGAAGAGCGAAGGTCTCAATCACACCGTGGCGGAAACCTGAAGTAACTCATCCCCAGTCATTGTATCATTCTAATAATATTCGACGAGGATTATAAACTAAGGAGCGCCTTATGACGTAATTTTTTCCAGCTTCTTGTTGCTCCGTCCGTCTTTTGGAAGCAATGACGTGAAATCCCTTCACATCGCACTGTATGTGTATTGGCTTGGGCATCTTTAAGGCTATTCACCAGATATCCAGCAAAACGTCGGTGCTGCAAGCCACGTTAAAACTGGCTGTGGTCACCTCATTACACACCCTTTCCAATTCCACAACGTCCTTTGATTCCACATTACAAAATTACGTCACTTTTTTATTATGGGTCGAAAGTCGTAGCAAGCCTCAGCCTCCCCTGTGAGGTTCCTCGACCACACTCAGTGAGACACACTACTCTCGGCAGGACTCCTCTGGACGAGGAATCGGCCCGTCGCAGAGACCTCTACCTAACAACATTCAACACTCAAAAGAGACAGGCATGCTCTCGACGGGATTCGAACCCGCAACCCCAGCAAGCACGTGGTCGCAGACCGTGAGGCCACCACGATCGGCACGTAGTTTTAAAAGAGTCAAATAAACAAGACAAAAACTGCCACCAAATACAGACCGATGGCAATTAACACTAGTGCGCTGGTGCACGCGTATCGTGTATTGTAAGACCTTGGAAAATTATCGATTTCCGTACAATTTCAGGCGAATTTGCCAACAGTTACCATCAATCATTTTAATTCCAATGACCAAAAATGAAGCCCGGAGACCTCGGTCAGTATACAGACTACGCTGGGGGCAGGATAAAAATGCCAACAATGTTGAGGTTCAGAACGCGTGGAGCTATACCTCCAGTCTCCTACATCATCATGGTGTAATGCTTAATTAAGCACAGCAGGATCAAGCTTTACGTTTACCTGTAATATAAACAGTACAATAAGGACGAACAGACATACGAATGAAGACACACTATCGCTACTTCAATTAGAATCTGCAAACGTGAAGTTCCTCTCTACCTAAATGACATTTATGGAACATGTGATTAAGTCTACATTTTCTGTACGTCAGGAATGGATCAAGGTATGAGATCAGCTATATATATTCTGGCAACTATTGCTACGGGAAGAGTCCGTGATAAGAACAACCATACAGGCGTATGTGTTCAAATGTACTGTGAATCTCCTAGATATAAAGGAAGTCTCTCTTAGCAATTATCCTATCCAACAGCAAAATACATAAATATATGATAATAGTAATGGTACAGTACCTTAAAGATAAAGGATGAGAGAGTGTGGAATGGACTGACCTGTCTCAGGATAGGGACAAGTGACGGGCTCCTGTGAACAGGGCAATTAACCTTCGGGTTCCATAAAAAGCGGGGAACTTCTTGACTAGCCAAGGAACTGTTACGTTCTCAAACAGGACAGTCAGTCGTGTAATTAGTTAGTTAGTTAATGATAGTTCATCATCATATATTTTAGTGTAATACGGTGACGTTCGTTTGCGACATCTTGATCTAGTGCACTAGAGAAAGAATCTGTTTAAAATAGACATTTTTATATAGGTTATGATTCGGCATTGATGGCAATCACCTTTCTTTTAATTAATTCATTCCCAAATTTTTTTTTCCACAAGAAAGCTAACGTTAAAATTGACAGTGCTGTCCCAAGGGGAGGCGAAGAGAAGCTAACACATTCCTTTGTCTCCGCTTGAGGCAGCACTGTCAATTTCAACGTTTTGCTTCTTATTCACAAGCTGGTTTTGATCCGTTGGTCTCCGAAAGAAATTACCCAGCACCAAGATTACTAAGTACAATTTTAAATGTTTATTAATATTAAGATGTTGTAATTTTGGCTGATTGGAGATTTTACTGTTTCTACGTTCTGGCATGGGCCCAACTAGTAATATTCACTACAACAAATAAATTGTATGAAGGTGAAAGGGCAGTTCCGTAGACAAGATGTGTCACTGCAGACGGTGGAATTAAACTGCCTGAATACCGTTTAGAATTTTCTCCTTAACCAAGAACTCAAGTGAGCCCTTTGTGTCCAGCGGTTGTACAGGTCGGCGAATACTGAAGCTTTTCTTGCCATCACAAGCGCTAATGGCATGATGGTGTCAGCGAATTTTAAAATAGTTTTTTTTTTATCTAACCAAAAACCAATTCATGATGCGACTAAATTCTAATGATTTGCTTATCTCTTTCACGTTGAATACAAAATTCAATTTCACCTCAGGTAATTATTTACGAGTTGTTCTTTTCTCAGAACCCAGGATGCTGCTTTAACACAAAGAGCAAAGAAAACTTTGTTTGGAGCGTAATTAAATAAACTCAAGTATTCAAAGAATTTTGTATCATAGAGGCAGCAAAAGGGAGGCTTTCCTTTTCTGAAAGGAAATGCTTCACGTTTTGAAAAAAAGGTTCCTCCAAAATCAACTAAACCTCACAAAGTGTTTTACTTTACTAAATGAATTTAGTATGTAAGCACGTAGGAAAATCAGTAAGTAAGAAGGTAAGTGAGTAAGTACGAAAAGAACAAATAAACCAAGTCACCAGCTATCACCTAAGATAGTACACTCGATAGCTTAGAGCAAGGTTTCCGAGCTTTCGGTAGAGACCGCGCGTTCAGGAACTGAAGATACAAGAACAGTACGAACTGTACGTACATGACACTAGGGCGTTCGGTTCTTTGTTTCCAGGACCCTTCTGTTACGGCCATAACATACAGTCCACTGGGTGACGCTTGCTGTCACCGTGCACAGTTTCGCACATACTATACAATGTTGTTGATACTATCACGACATTCTGCCATTCAAAGAGTAAAGGTAAAGGTAAAGTTCACCCTGGAACAGGCCACAAAAGCCCAGAAGTGGAGGATAGTTCTACTCTTTCTTTAACTTCGGCGCTAGATGGAGGTGGGTGGTTAACGTCATGCCCTGGTCGCTTTACTCCCGGGAAAGACCCGGTATCCATTGTATAGGGGGCAGGGTGGGCCCCAGGGTCGGTCTGGACGGGTGCGGAAAATCCCGCCCCCACCGGGATTCGATCCCCGGATGGTCCAGTCCGTAGCGAGTCACCATACCGACTGAGCTATCCCGGCCCCTGCCAATTAAACAGTTTATTATCTAATTTATACGTTGATTTAGTCAAACGTATCGGTCACACATAACCTCAAATTCGACCCAATTGACTTTTTGTTTGTTGCCACGCGTTACAAACAGCATTGCGGCACTGTCTGAAGGACACCGACACTCCACATACGAAACTTTATACTCATTATTTCTAGATATAAGCAATAAACACCAAATATTATTACTGCACGTTTTTATTTTTCTTAATGAATGTAAATCGCATGAAGAAATAATAACGTCGATTAATGTCGACAGGAACCACATTAACGGTAGTAACACACGCAACTTTATCTTCATGTTGAGTGATTTCACGAAATCCCGTCCATAGTAGGTCGAGTTGCTCCACGCGGTCGGACGGACGGATATACTTGACGAAGCGCAAATCTGCGAGACGCAACCGAAAGTCGACTGAAGGCGACGCCGACGGCGCTAACTTGCCTGAGCAGGCGTTTCAAACAGATCAAACACTGGCCGACTTCTTGTTACCACGCAGGTAACTTACAACATAAGAGCAGGGGTTCTACACCTCCGACGTGCCATGGACCCCTTTGAGAGTGGCAAAACCTACGAAACTCTTCGCAGAAAATTCTATTTAAACGCATAAGCTAGACATAGATTTAATGAGGTTAACAAATGTTCTTTGATTCTGCAGGCCATAAATTTCTTTGTTGCCCACATTCATTATTGAATGAAAGCTAAATTTCAGTTAGGTTAGGTTAGTGAAAGTAAAGTTGTACTTTTTTTCCCACCCAAGTTCACGGAAACCCTGACATCTATCCATGGGCCCCTAAGGGGTCCGTAAACCCCAGGATAAGAATGGCTATATTAGGGTGAGACATCCTGGTGTGATGCGTCTGTGAACAGATGAAAAGAAAGACCGTCAGCCACAGACATATTTGACACTTTATTGCATCATGTGCAGTATGGTACGGCTTATCTGTTAACCGTCATTAGGCTTATGTGAAAAACCCTTACAGGCAGCACATAATGTGTCTTAATATTTTAGTGGGGAAATGAAAGGCAAGCAAATTCCGCACTGCCCCTCCTCATTACCAATATTCCTGGAACTAATACAACATTTTTCAGCATAGACGGATTGAAACCAATAATTTATTTACAATAGAAGGTAAATGAGTTGCTTGGTCCTGAAATAGCCTCCCTCCCGTCAAGCAATCAATAAAGAAGACTGAGGACCTTCCTTTCACGTAGTCATACGTAATATTTCGTAATCAATATTTAATTTGACTGTGGAATAATTCTTTAATGGTCGGTCTTGGTGGCCGTGTGGTCTAAGACGCAGGTGTGAAGCGGCTACGATTAGTGGGATCGCGGGTTCGAATCCAGCTGAGGCCATGAATGTTCCTCTCTTGCACATCCTGTGTGCTGTTTCACTGGCGGTCTCTGCCACAAGCTGATCACTCCTCCAGAGAAGTCCTACTGCGTGTGTGTATTGTGGGTAATGTAGAGACCTCATCAATGAGGCCGGCCAGGGTTGGGCTGTTACGCCAAAGGAAAAAAATTCTTCAGCGTGTAACGATCGTCCGAAAAGCAAAAACGACTGCTCCATATCGGTCGCAACTTGCACCTACTGCCCTGCTCTACGAAACACCAGCACTATACCTTCACTCCCCAATGCGTCATTAAAGGCGTGATAATTAATTAATTAATTAATCGCAGCGCGACTTTTCAAGGTTATATAATAATTTGGTCACTAATGGTTTAATGTCGCGAAATGAGACACTTTTGTTCTGAAAGGGTACTGCAGTGGGGAGAGAACGAGAGATTATAGCACCATGAAATGTAGCCACGCCAGTTACATCCGTCTGCCAGTGACAGGTTGTTAAATGAACACTGGATTGTAATACAGTAACGACTTACGTACCTGATACACACAACATAAAACGAGTACCTAATTAACTTCATCCTAAGGGAGAAGACGAGAGGCGCTGTTAAAGGAACATATTCTATCCTTACGGAACCCAAAGGGTCAAAGAAGAGCGGCTACCATTCTCTATCCCGTTCCAGCTCAATCCAATCCACACCCTATACCAGTGTTTCCCAAACATAGCCAGAGTTTCGCCGAGAAATCGAGGAATAAATGAATGAAAATTTGGAATACCGCAAAAGTTTCAAATATCCCTAGCAATATCGCAAAAATTTGGGCCGGTAATTGGCAATACTGGAGTAATTTTTGTGCGCTACCAGCACTTGGTGTTTGGTTTATATTTAGTTATATGTTGTTTATTTTAACAGCCAGTTCTTCGGACATGAAGATATTTTATAAGTGCCTCCAGGGAAAGAAGTTCGGGAAACACTGTCATATACACTTATGGCAGTGGTGCAAAAATGTTCCAAAGATCTTGGGGACAGGTCAAACTCCTAGGCGCCAGCTAAGGGTGACACGACGCAACTTCCACATGGAGGAACCCCCACCCCCACACGTATTAGGAGCCACCGTACAAATTTCAGTCGGCAGGGCTTGGCGCTCCGCTGCATTCAAGTCACATTTCACCCTGATCTGTGCCGCCCGCTCACAAACACAAATGAAAATCCTAATTGCCTTATAATTGAATGCGGATTGTTACTAAAAAATTATTTAAGCAGGAAATTATGGGGTTACGATGCGATAATGCTACGTTCCTTATGACAGACCAAATGCCTCCATCTTCACAGCACAGAAGACTAATCTGTACGACGTCACATCCCCGATTACCAAAATACTGAAACTCATTGCAAACCATTTATCCTTTTAAAGACTGGTGGTCAGTATATGCACCACCAGGCTTAACTCAGAGAAATGCACATTTTGTCCACGCAGTGTATGTATGTATGTATGTATGTATGCATGCATGTATGTATTATGTATGTATGTGTGTGTATGTATATGTGTGTGTGTGTGTGTGTGTGTGTGTGTTCACGCCATTCCAACAAGAAACACCAATTATTTCCTCATACAGCATTCACCGATTGGTCTTTTTAATGGCAGTACACATCTTTGCCCCCTAAGGTACCAAAACAATGGCTGTATATACAGCCTGTAATGCAGATTAATTTGTGTTCAAGGCCGTGCCATGCCGACCTCACACCACACAGGTCCGACTTCGACCCCAAGGAAACCCATCTGAGGTCTTTTTGTAGACAACGTGGCACTGGAACAGGATTATTTCTGACCAGTTCGATTTTACTCTGTCAGTGCCACTCCACCATTATTCCGTACTTCATGATCATGATCATGATCATCATCATTCTGCTCTTATCAAATGGACGAGCGGGCAAACATGGGGAAACCTCAACCAAAGCAACGCTGTTCAGAAATCTCCGATCATTGGCCAGGCAGGCATGAACTTGTACACTGTTGTTTGGTCTTCAGATGGTTCAGTAATCATGTAAAGTATATATACGAACATTAACAGAAGTCGTCTCACCATTAAGTGTTCAATTTTCCTACTACAAACGCTCTATGCCAAGTTGTTGCTCAGAGTGATGGCTGTGAAGACCAGCAGAACAAGTCTCTCTCTCTCTCTCTCTCTCTCTCTCTCTAAAATGCATGTTAATACTCGTGTGTGCATTCTGACAGCACTGAAACTTCATACACATGTAATAAACTGCCACATTAATAGCGTTAGCTGCTGAATCTGTCAAAAGACGGTTTCCGCCAAATGCCTTTGAAAGTGGAGATCAAATTTCATATGCGTGCTAAATTCGAATTAGCTGAAGACAAGAACACTGTGCGTGTTACTTCGGTACAGTCTGTGTACAGAAAAGCTACCATGGCGGGCGTTTGGCCCACAGCTGAGTGTAAAAGTTTCCACACAAAGGGGACACAAGTGCCGCAACTTTCGGATTTCCGTTTCGAAATTTTACGAGAAACAAGAAACTTTTACCAGAAGATTTCTCGGTGAATCAAGCAGGCACAAGCCTCTTCGAAACACACAGCATAATCGAGGCTTACAGAAAGAGGGATGTCACCACCGTGTCAGTTCTCTTGCCAGCGTGAGCTGCACCATTCCATGCCATCACGTCAGCGGTCTTCATGTGTTCCATGCCCTCAGCGGGATTCGAACCCTTGATCCCAACAATCAAGTGGCTACAGACCTACGCCTTAGCACGACCACCGGAATCACCTGCCATTTCGTACCAAATACAGTTTTGGTACATAAATGTAACAGTCCCTTTACCGTAATGGCATTAGGTGCTGTGAATGGCCTTGGAGAGAAGGTATAGTACTTCGAACATGTGTGGACACTGCGACTAACGTGAACAATCCCGTATGGCTGTACGACTTCCCTTAAGGTGCAATACAACAACTGCACTTCTGGTAACTGAATCTCAGGCGCCGGTAAATTCCTTTAATCTACTTTTTAAAAAACGTCCTTGCCAAACTTCCACAAGCCTACTCTCGCAGCTGTCTTGCAAATATTCTGTGACGTTTAGCGTCGTAATGAAGCTCTATCGCGCCAGTCTGTGGTCTAATTGCATACTCTTATACACAACTTAATCTTCTCGCTTTGCCTGACCCTGCCGTAGTACAATTACAACAGAAACTTATTGTCAGCGAAAGTGAGATATAAATACATTCTTGAAGAGAATAAATTGTCTTCCTGCACATTGAAGCAACAGGCACCGACAGACCGCGTTCGGTAAATAAACATTTTCTGTGATAATAAGAGTGTTCGAGTTAAGAAACGGGTCTCGAAATCTTGACACACGAATTTGGAAACGGGGTTGAAACGTTCATTCATTAGAGACATTCCGCTATGCGTTCCTCGGTCGGTCAGAGGGTCAAATTGTCAAATTTTGCTATGACTTTTCTCGGTTATTGAAAATGCTCTTGTGTTTGGTCGAGCAGTGTCCTACAATGAAGTTCATTCACGCATTTTTCAGATTTTTTTCCTTAATCAGACAATTTTCCGTAACATTTAATATGTATATCTAATTAATGAGGCTAATTTCTTGGACCAAACGACACCTGTGGCGCGCCTCACCCTCCTTTTGCTAAACTTTGCGCTAGGCAAAAAAAAAGATTCAAACCGTCACCAAATTGCAGTCGTTACGATGGAATACAAAAACTAGAGGAAGTGATCGGCGTTTCTAAAGACATGGAAAAACCACCTACTTCTCTGCAAAGTCATCGGAGGGGAATTTGGAAATACCGACGTGCATCATACCGAGGAAAAACTTCCTTCGAAAATTAGCCTAAAAATTTATGTACAACAGAAACTGACCATGACCATTGACGCAGCACAAAACTATGCAGATGGCGTAATTCAGTACATTCTTATTGGCTTACAAAGTACTCTCAATTTATCAGCAAAAGCTGCCGACATTTTAGAAAGACAAGGCGCAATCCGCATCAAACTCCAAGGGAAGACGCAGAATTGTTGCTGCAACTTTGACATCATGCGCTGATAACATTTTAGTCTCGGAGAAACGATTTTGGAATCATCAAATTCCTGCTGCGGGCCCTAATTATGAACCAATTACATGCTCACGCGGCCCAGTCAAACAAAAACATATCGCCTACACAAAACAACGACCTCGCGCAGCTGGTCCTTTACACCCTGCCGCTAATTTCATTTATGAACTGAAAGCGAAGTCACTGCGATGCGATATGCATGTGATTGACATTGCAACAGGACAATCGTGCTGGTCCATCGTCTGCTACGCGGATTTAGCGGGGCGAACTGCAACAGAGAAAGAGGACTTTGCCACTAGCAGCGTCTGCAGCTGGCATTACTCTAACCACCAAACCTTCATATCAAAGGAAGCTCACGTAGCTTAGATCCCGTACACATGCGAGAAGCACCTGATACTAAGTTAATTATCTCGCTATGGCCCTTCCAAGAATCGATAAATCTGATTTCTCTCACTAACAAAGTTATCTGGTTTAACGATGTAAATTTCTGTTGTGAGAAGAATTGTGATAATTAATATTGTATCTCGTGGATCTAATGAATGAAGAGCCGGCAAGTGTGAAAGCAACCAACGAACTGTGAATGGCCACAGCTACGTTTTTAAATCGTATTTAAGGATTATTTAACGACGCTAGTAGTAACACGGGATTATGCAGCGTAGAATAATCGGATGATAATGAATAATGAACTGGAAAGGATGTGGAAGGAAACTGTCGTGCATAATTTTATGCTCGTCCAACCGCACGATACCCTAAATCTGAAGCAAGATTTAAATCCGGGGACGTTTCGGACAAGAAGCATGAATGTTATCCTCCTACTCCTTCTTCTTCTTCTTCTGACACTACAACCCTACACAGGTTTTTGTCCTCTGCACCAGGTCATTCCAGGTTTTTCTATCGGTGATGATGTGGCTCAAATTTCTCAGTTTTAGCTTCTTTAAATCATTTGCCACTTCGCCTCTACGTCTATACTTGGCCGTCTCTTATGCTCTTACTCCTATCGGCCATGCATGTTATCCGCCGAACTGCTATGTTCACAAACAACTTGCTGACTGCTGTGTGCATTTAGACAACAACGCGCGACAAGAGGTTGCAGTAAAAAGCATACATGATTCGTACATTACTTAACAATGATACATCAACTTCATCAGTTACACACGCAAGTATTTAGCGTCAAATGACATGAAAAGTGGACGCTTTCGGTGAACTTCAAACGTTTAAGGCGACAAGGTTGTGGCCGATTTGAAAGGATTATTCTGGCTTTCCCATGGAGGGACTGAGAAAGATAGAAACAAGCAACAAAACTTCAGCCAGAATAAGTGACCTAACTTTCGGGATGATCTGGTTAGCTGTTCCTGTTACGGTTACTGCTACTGTTACTGTTGCAAATACTGGGTGGATGTGGGTGTGAGTGTGAGAGTGTGTGTGTGTGTGTGGGGGGGGGGGTCTGATTTAGAATCAAACTTGATTCTAAATCAGACCCCTAATTTTATCTAATTACAGTAAATATGCTGCCATAACACCGACTACGTCCACATCAACGGACATGTCAGAACCATTACTGTAATTTTAGCCAAACACCGTATAAAGCTCCCTGATGATGGATCCCTTGTGATCCGAAACATGTTGGGGCAATTTTAAATATTTTTTAATATTTATAGTAATTCTAATTGTATCTACGAATTATATATTTGTGCATCTGTTGGATAATAAAGTATTTTAACTTTCTATACTTACTTACTCCATGGAGCAGAGTCCTTTTTGAGAAGTATCCGGGTCTCAGCTAGTCAAAAAGTACCCGCATTTTATGGAGCACGAGGGTTCATTACCGCAATCACAAGAGCCCGCCACCTGTCCCTATCCTGAACCTGATAAATCCAGTCCATGCCCTCATATCCAACTTCCTGAATATCCATTTTAATATTATCTTCCCATCTAGGCCTGGGCCTTCCAAGTGGTCTCTTTCTCTCAGGTTTCCCCACCAAAACCTCTCCTCTCTCCCGTGCTACATGCCCCGGCCATCTCATTCTTCTCGATTTGATCACCCGAATAATATTTCGTAAGGAGTACAGATCATTAAGCTCCTCATCATGTATTTTTCTCCACTCACTTGTTACTTTGTTAACATAAAATAAAATACGGCGAAGATGTTGGAACTGCCTTTGGTTTTGGATTTTATTGAAATAAGCATCGAAACACTGCAGCAAGGCGCAGCATTGTGCCATAAACTTAATTATGAAATATTATTAGTAGGTTGCCAATTACAAACATGGCGATGCCCCGAACTTTAGAGGTCATATCCGATAATTTTAAAATAGTCAGACCGGCTCTGGGACTCTCCCAACCTCGTACACGGTGTGGACAAGGTACAATGCGGCCGGAGCGTGAAGCCGAATGCCCACCTCCACCTAATGCCGAGGTTAAGGATGCGCAAAGCTACAACTTCGTTCCTCCACATGTGAAGACGTGGTGCATGGTTAGGCTCAGGCACAAACCTGTCTGCATTAGCCGACACATCGAAGACAGATAAAGAGCGGCAGCGTTTATTGCAACGTGTCATTCGACATTTATGCGAACACAGGACGACATATGCCAGCCAGAACACTGCCAGCACACATGCGACAAAATGATCCATGATCTAAGTACTATCAAAATTACAGCATCGTTCCGTCTCCATCTGATGCCCATCCCTTCCGCTCCTGGGCCCCCTAGTAACCCCACCCCCAGCTACAGAAACCTTTCACTGCACCACTTTCAATTATATGGTGGTGGTTGTGCTGGTACAGTCTTCACCATAGAAATTATATTTTATAGCTGTGGCAGTTTTAACAAGGGGGTATTAAAGTGGTTTCATTTGGTGGGGTATTGCTGAGAGGTTTTATTATGAAGGCGAGACGGACGGAAAGACAGGAAGAGAGAGGGGGCAGGACGGTGGAAATGGCACTCTCACTATATGACATCCAATTCCAATCCTTCCCTCTCACTTTCTCTTGCACCACCAAACTACACACACTTCCTTCTACCACCACCATCAGCAATCCAGTTGGCTACATCTCCCTTCACAGCACTCCAAAGTGCCATTAGACAACTTGAATAGTGAATATATAGCTTTTAGTTTCCCATATCCCTCATCAAGCTTTCGCAAGGGAGGGGTAAAGCAAGCCTGTTACAGAGAAGGGGAATGCTAGAGAATGCCACCAAATTTCTGCACAGTACACAGATAAGTCGAGGCTGTGTAATGCTTTTCAGGTTTCTTGTGGGGTCAGGATCCTTTATGACGCCGCCTATTTAAGTTCTGTAGCTCCAGAAATACGTATTCTTATCACAATAGACGTAATCAGACTTGACTATAACGCTGTCTGGTGGCGCATTTATGACTACAGGCACCATTCGTCATTACGCCAGACGCTAATGATATTAACGGAAGGTCAATGAGCTTGCATGGCGGAGGGCGCCCCCCTCATGACAATGCTCCTTCTGCCACCCTTTGTGACTCTAACCTTTTATTAAATCAAGGGTTTTTATTTATGGTTTATTTAACAATGCTGTCAGGAGCTGAGTCAATACAGAGTAGCATGTTGGAAAGTTTAGTGAACAGTGAATTGGAAAAACACAGACAATGCACGTGTAACGTAACAATAAGTTCTCTATGTATTGTTGAGCTATATGTCACTGTCAGAGATACAAAATTACTTATTGTTGTACAACAATGACTTTAAGGCGAATTCATATCGCCGGCAACAACAAAACGTACTCAGGTCTTCACGTAAAATGACTAGGTTTTTGTCAGATTTTAACCAAATTTGGATTTTCTCGACACATTTTCGTAGAAGCCTACAATGTCAAATTACGCCAAAATATACGGGTGGACAGACGGACAGACAGAAGGCCGGCTATGATAAAGGAAATAGGCACTTTGCGCGACTATATTTCACATAGGCAAGTTCTCATATTATAGTCGTTGGAATCTCAATATTGTAAAATCTTTAAAACACAAACTCTATGTGAAACATCTTAATTTTAAACTGTATTACCAACAGCTGCTTTTGAAATACTTGTGTAACTTGGCAAGGTATTGATTACGAGCTCCCTGAGGATGACACTATAGTGTCGAAACATGTAGCAGTGTGATCATGTGTGAAATAAATGTGCATTTGTTGGTCATTGTACAAAATAATAAAAGATGCACGGTACAGGTAGTAAAATAATTTTACAGGTAATGTTAGGATTCAACTTGTGGCCTGCATTTCGTTAGCTGACGAAGAAAACGAGCGCGGTATTAAACAATACAATTGTTATTATTAATTTACACAGAGAAAGTTAATTATAAAGTTTAAAGTACAGCGAATTTATTCAACCCCAGGATAAATAACAAACGCCCGAGAACTGCGAGGACGAAACATAATTTTGCGATTTTTTGCACTTCAAAACTGTAATCTTAAAAATTATGAAACAAAGTTTAATATGGCGCAGGTACCGTCAAAATATATTATGTTGAAATTTCTGTAAAAAATGGCAACGGTGCGAAGTTACGTATTTTTCGACACAACTGAACAACAGTCTCTTTAAAAGAAGATTCAGGTCTTCTGTGGGCCGCGATAGCACAGTCAGTATAGCGACTATGCTACGGGTTGGACGGTCCGTGGATCGAATCCCGGTGGGGGGCGAGATATTCCGCAACCGTCCAGACAGGCCCAGGGGCCCATTCAGCCTCCTATAAAATGGGTACCGGGTCTTTCCCGAGGGTAAAGTGGATAAGCAGTGGCTGTGACCACCCACCCCCATCCAGCGCCGAGGTTAAAGTAAGAGCAGAGCTACACATCTGCTCCTTCTCTGGGCCTTCGTGGCCTGTTATAGTGTGAAATTTTACTCAGGTCTTCGGAGACGTTACGCCTCGTCAACTGGTGAAGAGTCGCAGGCGTTACGGAGTGGCGAAGTGTTGCCTTATACAGGGGGCCGCAGTCAAAGAAGGCTGTTTAACAGCATGACGTCGCATTCCAGAAGGTTCTAGTCTGCATGAACACCGCTGTGGTCATCATATCTCGCACCAGCCTCTTACCATGTTCATTTTCAGCTCGCCCATCGACAGTTGGTTTCATTGGGGCAGGTAATCAGAACGGCAATATGTCCTGACGATTATCTGATTAATTGATCTGCACTGCGGAGTGCACATGTCTGTCGGAAAGACGCAGTCAAGAAGCCGACATTTAGGGTTGAACGAATTGAAAGGATAATTAACATGTACAATTTTTTTAGAAGCGAACGTGGCTTCTTTCAGGGTAAAGATCAAGTTAAAGCTAAAGATCGCCCTACAGCAGGCCACGAACGCCCAGAGGGGAAGTTGAAGTATAGCTCTACTCTTTCTTTAACCTCGGCGCTAAATGCTGGTGGGTGGTCAGTGCCACGCTCCAGCCGCTTTACCCCCCGGAATAACCCCGCACCCATTGTATAGGAGGCTGGGTGGGCCCCACGGCCGGTCTGCAAGGGTGGAGGAAATCTCACCCCCACCGGAATTTGATCCCCAGACAGTTCAGCCCGTGGTAAGTCGCTATACCGACTACACCTTACCGGCCCACTTCTTTCTGAGTACCCTGTAATTATCAGGGACTTTAACTTAACCGACTTTTTTCATATCCATACGGTAAAACCCTACACAGTTAAAAAAAAATTGAAAAATGTTCACGAATGCCCATTAAGTCAGAATTTTTTAGGCACTAACAACACTTTTCCTCCAAGTTACTATCTGCTGTATTTAAATGGAGATCCTGAGGAAAAACACAGCAAATCTCACTGACGAAAATCTGTATTCCTGTTGAAATTCGAAAAGGATTCACCCTCAATAAAGTTATGCAGGGATTCGAGTGTTGGTTTGCAAGTTAAATTTATACAGATAATTTAACAAATACGGCTGAATGCCCGACTTCCTGCCATCAGATAATACACTAAACACAGATTTGTGTATAAATGTGTCAAGGTAAACTGTGTTTTATGTCTACAAATGGGCACCAAAGCTAATTCTAAAGTGTTAAGATTACAATAAAACACGCTACTTGTTCTATGAAATTTGTTATGCTTTGATGTCAATAGGCTTACTATATGTACCGACCAGGCTACGAGATGAGTTGCCGAGAAATAGTGGTTCGATGCCTGGCCGCCCACCACGTCTCCTATTCAGTGAGCGCCGACGTCCTTTCCCACGGATAAGCCTGGGCGTAAACCTGACCTCTCACTCCATTCAGCACCAACGTTAAGAATGAGCCGAACTACGCCTCTACTCTCCCTTACACATCTTCATGTCTCACAGTCAAGGGCAACTTTACCCCTACATCAGTCTACCATACGGAAGCGTGGAAGAACGGAAGACCAGAACAGTGTTACCGAGATCAGATCCAAGGACCTGACAAATAAAATTAACAACAAGAAGTGTAACCGCCTAGTGAACCTGCTCGCAGCACTGCAGACAGAAAAGGCTGGCGCTTTAAGGGTAGCCAATGAGACAGAAAGTACAACGGACGTTCACAGGGAATATCTTTCGCCCGGCAAGCAAAAAACTATGTCCCAGATTGTGGCGGTTTCAGAGATTTTCTGTATATAAATTGTTAGGCAGGAATGAGGGGTTGGTTGCCACAAGGACTGCAATTTGCGTTTTATGACTACAGACAAGACAGTAGAATGGAGGGTCAGATAAAGATATAAACGTGGGGAATACAGCACAGAGAAGACACAGAGAGCTATGGCATGTCGGATATACGATAATGATAGCCACCCGCCATTACGAATACACGGACAGTTAGACGAACCAAATGCGCTCCACTAAGCATGCAAAAAGCCCTGGCCAATTATAATTCTTGTCTTCCACAATTTCTAGGCCAGACGGTGCATAGATACAGCAAAAACAAACTTCCAGGCAGTGTGTTGAAATCTTTGCACGAAACCTTTGACCGACGCTTTCGTGGTTCTCCTCAGATGTTTCAAACATTCCGTGACAGCGCTCCCAAACTGCCACATCCCACACACTGTCCAATTCATTACTCATTAACTATCCTATCTTTCGACGAAATGTATTCGAGACTACTATAAGCTTCAAAGAATAAGAAAAGGTCTAACGCATAACTATAATTTTTTCTCGGAGGTATAGATTCGTGGAGGTTAAGGAACCAGATCCCTTCGAAACGTCGGAGAGGTGATGATATCAGTGATGCAGTGTCACGTTCACAGAAGAATGGCAGCCTCAGCCACATCGCTGTGATAGCCCGAAACTTCCACATAATTATGAACTTTGGCTAATTCGTAGTTGTCGGTTTAAAGATGCTTCGTTCTTGAAAATTATTACTGGCAGACCTAGTGACTTTACGTTGTCATGGGGTCACATAACCCCGCAGGTGCACGCAAGATTTTCAATTACACTCCACCGCCAGTTTGTACTGTGCGATTTGGTCAGACCAACAGCAGTTGCGGGAACGGGCGCATAGCGTAGCAAATCTCGGCAGGCCTGACACTTTTTTGTATGCATCGCAAACCTTAAGATGCATAATGAGGAGCTTAATGATCTGTACTGCTCACTCAACATTGTTCGGATGATAACACTGAAAATGAGATGGGCGGAGCATGTAGCGCGTATGAGGGAGAGTAGTGGCATATACAAGGTTTTGGTGGGGAGAACCGAGGGAAAGAGACCACTTGGGAGACCCAGGCGTAGATGGCAGGATAATAGTAAGATGGATCTTCAGTAAGTGGGATGTGGGTGTATGGACTGGATACAGCTGGCTCAGAATAGGGACAGGGGGCGGACACTTGTGAATGCGGTAATGAACTTTCGGGTTCTATAAAATGCGGGGAATTTCTTGACTAGCGGAAAACCGGTTAGTTTCACAAGAAGGACTCTGCTCCATTGAGTTAGTAAGTAAGTAAGTAAGTAAGTAAATAAGTAAGTATCGGAAACCTTAAAACCTAAAAATAAATAGCGTATTGGGCAAAAATACGCGATTTTTTTTGTCTACTGTTTCTGTCACACGTTTTTCTCCGACAAATGTCAGCTTGTTACGTAAGTGTGTGTATGTATGTATTAAGTTACAAACAGGCGGCCAAACGACCGCACGTGAAGTTCACAAATACCGTCCGTTAGTGTGTCCGATTTCGACCGTAACGCGATAGATCGATAAATTGTATTTTAATTTCCCAATATAAAATTTTACAAAATTCATTCCGCGGTTATTAAGTTGTCTTACGCGTGCTAACAGACAAAGCGGACCCACTTAAAAAAACTGACGTTTCTTCACCGCCCTCTGACGAAATTAATGCAATTAGCACTCTTTGTATTACAGATGATCCATAAGTAGGGGGAGGGAGGGGGCAAAGAAAAACATCAAATATCTTTTCTGCACTCTGGAGTCAGACCTTCAGTTTAAATGGCCTACAGTGGCGTACGAAGAACTGCAGCCGGCGAAGACACAGCAGAACCACAAGGACCTGACAGCAGCTCACACAATTTCGACATAAATTATGTATTCAAGGCTTTCATAAACTTTCCAAAAATGTAGAAGCCACTTCAAAATTACAGGCGCGAGAAAGCTGACATGAAGCACGTTCAATACTGAAAAATCCACATATGTTAGCCGACAACGTATAAAATTTAGTATTCTCAGAGACGTGAAGCCTGGAAATTGTGCGCCCCCTGAAGTACATGACGTCGTGCAGTTTGGTACCGATCTGTCCAAGTGTCGCAGGACAACAGGGTTCACCCGTGTAGGACGAAAGTTACTGTCAGTCTACTAGAATTTTTTTTTTTGGGGGGGGGGGGATGTTTATACGAAAACTCTTCTGTGAATTTGTGGCCTGGTAGTTGGCAGGATCCTGCACAAAAAAAAGTTACTGCCTAAATAAAAAGTTGAGGAAGCGGTTGGGCCCTTCTGAGTTTGTGGTCTTGCAGGTCACACGATCGTCCGTCACAAAGCACAAAGTTATTGTCTTCATTTCATGGCAGAGCACTAAGATTGAATATCTTGTGAATTCGTAACCTGGCCAATCATAAGATCCTCCTGCCCAAAATACGAAGTTATTGCCTGCCCTGTAACTTCAGGATATGGCTCTAAGACTGAATCTCTTGTGAATTTTGGACTTGGCAGGTCATAAGTTTCTTCCGCACAAGACAGAAAGTTCTTACTTAGCTGTCTACTAAGTTAAGAGGCAGACTATAGGAATGAATCTGCTTCCATCTCAGCAGCCAGGATTAACGTAAAGTGCTTCAGCTGCACACAGGACAGGATCCACTCTGCCTGCCATCTCACTCCCTCCCTCCCTCCATCCCTCTCCTCTCTCCATTTGTCTGCTGAAGACAGCAGCTCCCGTTTTATTGGCATTGCTTACCGGCCTGAAGACGAGAGCGGGTGGCTTTAATGAATAATTACGTAATTAACTGTGAAACGTGTACGATGTTATGATATTGCACAGCTCTGTGTTCCTCGTGAGTTGGCTAATAACTCAAACTGCACAGCTTTAAAATTAAACTTTACTAATGTATAAAATCTAAATTAATGGACTACAGGACGTCACACTGGTATACAATTCAGAAATTAAACCAAAGTGGTAATAATTTATCATATTTTAATTCATTGTCGTTTTCATCATTGTAGTCGTCACGCCCGCCATTGTCGCATTTAAGCGACAGACCAACGTCCGTATTCGGAGGCACGGTTACCTACCACAGACCCATTCCTGTGCCACACCAAGACGACACAAATTAAGTACAATAAGTGAATTCTAAGATTCTTATAACAGTGGCTTGGGAGATTACTATCTTCTGGGCAGTGGCACTGCACTTGTACGGACCTAAAATAACAGAACACAAAGTACCTCCGGGGAAAGTCCGTGAAGAAATTATGGACACTGATATCAGCAGTTGATTTGTGAATCAACCCTACATCAACCCTGTTGATGGAGACATTAGTTCTCCAAAATGTCCGTTTGTAACCCAAATCTGATGCGCCTTACTGCCCGAGAAGCTTCTAAGGCTTCATGTTTAAAATGCAAATCTTAGCAGAAAGTAAGCACAAACCGTCAGTAGCAACTATGTGTAAGTTTCTGCTGCTGGCTACATGTTTCGGTTTTTGGAAAATACATCAACAGGCAATTAAACATACGCACGTAGAAAAATTACTCAAATCAATTAAAAACATAAAATATGAAAACTTATTTAAATACAACCCAAATCTTACATCACACATACGAAGACAGTGATTGATGATGCAGTCCGTTCGATTTCACTCCTCCTTGACTTCCTTCAGTTCTCCTGAGCACATCTGTAAAGTGCATCATTGGTTTAGAGGGCTTGAAGAGAAACTGTAAAGGTAGGGGGTTGAGCAACACCTATACAGGCCTGGACAGACTCTTTAGGGCTCCAGGAAGTTGAGGCTTCCAGAATTTCCAGAAAATCGGCACATGCAGGTGGTAAGGTTGTCAGCCCTAAGCAACAGGCCGCCTTTACCCCATACGAGATAGAAGAGAAAATGTAGCCAACAGAATTTATGTATAACGACTTGATACAACATGGCACCATTGTCTAATTTGGGCAACAGCGGACCGAAAGGAAGCTGACCACATACAATTCATAACTGTGGAAATGTGTATGAACAAACGTGCAACGTTAATTCACTGATAACTTCGTAAGCCGTGGATACATTCGTGTCCTTTATAGTCTAAAATATACACACACACAGTCAGTTCTGCTATCACGCGTATTTCGTGACACGAATTGGCTATAACGTTATTTGATGTACAGGTGAACGCTGATTGCGTAACGCGTGTGGGCGGTTTCAGCGACCGGTGCGGCGATGTCAGGTTGGATGACGGATCAAAAATGTTTCTGATCTGACTGTAACTTTATTAGGCGCTTTTGAACAACGCGAGTTCTCACAAGAACCAACTACCGCGTTATAGCAGACCTCTCTGTAATACATCGATATTGTTCCTTTCTGCAGACAGCGCACTGCAATCCTGTTACACGAACCAGCTTCTAAATGTCGGAAAATGTGCCACTGTTTGTGGGGGTCACTGAAAACCCACACACACACACTCTCTGTGGGTGAAGTGCGTTGTTCTTAACGTTAAACCAATCGGTGCACTTAGTTACCACTCTGCTTGCAGGAGTGCGATTTGGTGACAGTTTCCCGACCGCCTAAAATCAGGAGTACAAATTTACGCCCTCGTTTAGATTTGCCAACGTACTTGCTTCACATAATTCTCAGCTATGGTTCTGAAGGTGACGTAATGATGATTATGATAAAACCGCATATGTAACAGACCGTGTCTGTGTCTGTGTCTGTATGTGGGTTTGATATAATCCACCAGCTCATACTAATGTCATTTCACAACGCGGCTTTCCCAAATTAGGATATCATCCCCTAGGCCCGTATAAAGCAACTAAAACACACGCACGCACACACATACACACACACACACACACAGAAAGACAGACACAGATGAAGAGCAAGAGGGGAGGTTGCGTTTTAGGCTCGCGAAAACCACTTCGGTGAAATTGCTTGCCTGCAGATGTCATGACTGGGTAATGAGCACCCCTCTCTTTCCTACCCCCTGTACCACCACAAACCACCCCTTCTATTCTGCCTTTAATTTACCCCCTTCCTCCCCTCTTTCACCCATTAAATCTCCGGACTAAAGCTTAATACAAAATGCATTGTTGTTCTTCCATTATGTAAATGAAAACTGAAACCAACAATCCTCTCCTTTCCCATCCTTTTAGATTCATCCCCTTCTCAATTATTCTACTTGTACAGGGGGTGTCACAACATCACATCATCAGTTTTTACACAGGTGTTGCTGAAACGATTTTTTTGCCCCAACAGCAATTTTCTCCAGTACCACTGTAAACGTTTCCAGCTGTGACGTGTACCAAGCGTCTCCAGCTCCCTGATCTACACAGTTCTGCTACCTTCACGGGAAATTATGTTGTACTTTCTCCTTGGGTTAACCGCCGAGATGATAATGATGACAGTGATGGATGATACTGTGAAAATGAACCGAGATTTTATAGGAAATATAGGAAAAAATCACCTATTAGCTTTGACGTGTCTGCCCGTTCGTCCATCCGCCGACAAGCGTGTACCAACCACGATCTCAGGGAAATGATTTCTAAATTGGAGCTTCTTAACAGAACTTGTCTGCTTGCCCTTCAAGGCTGTGAGCCAGTACTTCTGTAACCTGCGCACAAATGTATCCGTGTTTGCTGTTAGGGTGGAGGGTTTGAAAAAAATATTGAACTATTTTCTTACAAGACTCAAAACAGAGCGTCGATGTGGACGCAAACGTTCGCCTGTTCGTCTGTTTATGCACAAACAATTATTCAGCAACACAATTTTAAAGTACTAGTAAAATGTCAGCTGAAAATTCAATGAAAATTCAATGGGGAATCTCTTATAGGTTAAAGCATGTACACGTCGAAATTGGCTGATTATTAACGCCATCTGTCAGACACTGACACTAACTACATCCTCCGCACTTACATAAATATACATAATTATATCAAATCAATCGGTTCACATTTCCCCGTTAACGATCAATCAATTCACAGAAACACAAAATGTTCGATGAACTCTCTCTCTCTCTCTCTCTCTCTCTCTACAGATAACGGTTTGTTAAACGTACTGTACCACTTGCCGTAACAATGACAGACAGACACTACATTTTGCGCCCAGTGTAGTCGCGGGGGTTTTTTTTAAGAATCTCAGAATAGGTAAGTTGTCATTAAACAAGAATCAGAGGTTGATCTTAGCAGTGGAATGAGTGGTAGTGTTTGTTGTGACGTAAAAACATAATTGTTAAATACTGCTTAAATTATATTCATGTTGAAAATGCCGCGCTTAAAATTGTTACTTTATTTCGCCCAAATTTGTTTGAGTGCTTTCAAATACGTAATACATAGCAAATAGAGTGAACATAACTCGAAAAATGTGGTCCAGAATTTGTATAGCGACAGAAGGGGAGGTTTACAGAACCCTAAATTATGCAATACATGGTCTTCATTTCAAGACTTACGAATTAAACGCTGATGCCGAAAACAATATTATGTTACAGAAATCACTCGTCTGACCTTTTACAAAGTGCGTCTACGCCGATTCCGAATTTTGTCCCATAAAATTCGGCCGTGTCTCCCCGAGCTTCTTACATTATTTGCCAGTTACTGCCTTCTGTGACGTGACACCCCATAAATGTACCGAAATTTCGAAGGAACCTTCTGCCACCATCTTCAGAGTTAAATAATTTCTTCGAACCAGGTGAGGCTGGTACTTTACTACCAGCTGCAAATGATGTCACATCCCGCAAACAGTAATCATCTTCATCAGCGGCGTGAAAACTTCCAATTCTGCATCCTCAGTCATTAACACAGTTTTGACACAATAACACACCTAACAAATTCAACCGGAAGTTCCTGAGCTTAATCAAGCAAGGTACTGTGATTAAATACTGAGGCGTGGAGGTACCGTTCCATATATTCGTAACATCGGCATTAGACGGCTGTGAGTGGTCAGCTTCAAGCCCGGGCTGTTTTGACCCTGGGGAAGGGCTCCCGGTGCCCAATAGGACGACGTTGGGTGGGCCCCAAAGACGGTATAAGCCTTTGCAGAATAAACATATTCCTTGTCTATACTCGACTCAGTCGCTACACCAACTAAACTATTCCAGCTTCTATTTCAATGCGTGTAGAAAAATTTGAGACTTCAGCCATGTTGGTCAACTATGAATGGCGACATACAGAGCATGGCATGAAGGTAAGAAGAGAGGCAAAGGACATATAAAGTAACACTGAGGAGCGTTCGTGCAAGCGCTGTTTCAGTGTAAAAGCAATAAGCATAACATATTCTGACTGTGCGTTTGAAGCCTTAGGTATGCAGCATGCAATGCACATGCCCCGTATTTTCATCCGAGGCTTGCCCGGCTCTAAAATATTTTCCCACACCATCTCATAAAAGGGACGTTTTTCGGGGGAAAAAAGTTACTGAACATGAAATGTGTGTTTTGGATTTCTATACAAATTTTGTCTCAGACATTTCTCATTCTAAGAAGAACTGGGCGAGATGTGATTAAAAAATGTGTATTGGTCTTCATGTAAAGCGTCCGTCAGTCTCGTTCCATATTAATGAAACCTGAATTTTGTAGACAGATTTTCGAAAAACTCAAATATTAAATTTTGTAAAAATCCGACCATCGGGGGCCGAGATGTTCAATGCGGTCGGACGGACAGACGGACGAACAAGACGAAGTTAACAGTCGCTTTTCGCAATTCTGTGAACGCGCCTACAAATAAAATTCACATTTATTTAGTTAGCAATATGCCCAGTGCATATTTAGCTAACAATATGCCTAGTACATATTTAGTTAGCAATATGCCCAGTACATATTTAGCTAGCAATATGTCCAGTACATATTTAGCTAGCAATACGCCCAGTACATATTTAGCTAACAATATGCCCAGTACATATTTAGCTAGCAATATGCCCAGTACATATTTAGGTAGCAATATGCCCAGTACATATTTAGCAGCAATATGCACAGTACATATTTAGCTAGCAATATGCCCAGTACATATTTAGTTAGCAATATGCCCAGTACATGTTTAGTTAGTAATATGCCCAGCACATATTTAGTTAGCAATATACCCAGTACATATTTAGCTAGCAATACGCCCAGTACATATTTAGCTAGCAATACGCCCAGTACATATTTAGTTAGCAACAAGCCCAGTACATATTTAGCTAGCAATATGCCCAGTACATATTTAGTTAGCAATAAGCCCAGTACATATTTAGCTAGCAATATGCCCAGTACATATTTAGGTAGCAATATGCCCAGTACGTATTTAGCTAGCAATATGCCCAGTACATATTTTCGCCCACCACAGTATGCATTACTGCTGTAGCAGCCAGCTGCTCTTAGATGTGTATGTCCTCGGATCGTTATTACGGTTGGCTTAGCTCTCCGTGGAATGGAAATCCTTAAACACGGCGCAGCGGAATGGAGGTAAATATGGCATAACGTTACGTTTTTTTCCCCCGCAGAGACCGGTATTTTTAAATGGAAGCCATAACTGACGAAATACATGTTACCATTACAGTAGCAAATGTTATGTTTTCAGACATGTATGCACAAGATACGAAATCTAATTCTTCTGGAATTACTGTTTTGCATGAAAAGTGTAGCAAGAAAAATACGAAATAGAGAGGGTGTGGGGAGACTGAAGAATTGGACAATGTCCGTTGTCTCAGGCTAAAATAAAAAGACAACGTTCTGAAGAAAGATCCAGTTTCAAAAAGCGTGTTTTTTTTTTTAGCCTGTGAAGAGTGATATTGTGAAAAATATCTGCTGAGACCACGACGATACATCATCATCAAACTGTCTGTTCTGACTGTGACAATACACCATCATCACAATCATTTAAAGTTGAAGAAACCCGAAACACAAACGCGGAATACCGTCAGACCCAACACTACTGCCACACAACAGCGCACTGCACGTTTCGGTTCATCAGAACCAACATCAGGCAACTTTATTACAAAAGTTTAGAACACGTAAGTCCATATGAGACACGCAATCTCTTCTTTAGTGCCACATCACTGATATACAATATATTTATTAAAATAATATGTCATGTTTATAGATTGCGGAAGTTTCAAATTCTTCAATTGTGTGTAAAATCTCTCACGTTGCTTGTCGTAGGCTAGAAACACGACATATATGTTTCATTTCACTAGAGGTAAAGGTTAAGCAATCCAATCACAGGCCTGGACAGGCCCTGAGAGTTCCAGGAGGTTGACGCTTCCAGGTTACAAGACAGTCGGCACAAGAAGGTGGTAAGGTTGTCAGCCCTACGCACCGGCCGCCTTTACCCCCAGGAAATATTCCTGGTACTCATTTCTGTTACAGGCTGAGAAAATCTCAGAGCCACAATGCGTCCGGAAGCATTGTGTCAATGAGAAATTCCAATGATACCATCGGGAATGAACCTGCGACTTTCCGGCTTGTAGCGCAGTGCTTCGACCAACAAAATTATATATTAGTGACATCTCACTAAGGAAGAAATTGCACGTAGCATGTGGAATTGCGTTTTTTAAACCTTTGTAATGAAGGTGCTCTGTGTTGGTTCTGATGAGCCGAAACATGTAGCCAAGTGCTGAATGGCACTGCACAGGTTCTGTTTGACGGTACAGTTCGTGTGTCAACTGTAATTCAATACAGCTTATATCGCAACAGCGCGCGTATTATGGACAACCAAGCCGCAGGTAATGCTGCACGTTACAAAACAAATTCACTTTCTAAAGGAAGAAGTCGCAATGCGATTTCCTTCAAAACTGCGTGTCACGGTGGCGACTTTGTCAGCACCGTCCGCCGCGCTGCGCCACCAACAGCAGGAGATCTTGCGGTAGTCTGTACTACCCGCAGATTTGCTATCAGCCACCTTTCCGATACCTAGCTACGTGATTTTTTTGGGAGAAACTACAGTGAAAATAGCGTATATCGTACAAATAACGTATATCCTATGAGCATTATCAGGAAAATTATTCCAGTCACTGCGTACCATATTATTACCATGTACACCGGCATAATGAAATTATACATATAATGCTTGGAAAAACGGACAAACGTCACGGGTGAGTTATCCACATCAAAACAACGAACAAGTTCATATCATTGCGTTCGCAAACACTTAGTTCTCGAGGAAAACCTAGCAACGGGTTGACCCCAGTCCATTAGATTCTGATGTGTGCGGATACTCAATGGCCCTGGTGCATTCAGCTGTAATGTTCAGACACTGCAGCAACATGTTTCTGATGGCTGCCAAACCATTCGCACCTCTCCGGGACCTCTGACAGTGTGTAACAGCCTGTGATCAGACGTGTCCATGCGTGCACTGAGTCAGGTGGAGGATACTTCGAGCAACTGTTGTGAATTGTGACTTGATGAACAATGAGAATTGAACAGTTACTAAACTGGGAAATTGTGCTGTAAATGTATTATGTGCATGGTAAGTAAAATAGTACAAATTGTTGGACGTAATTTTTCAACTGAAGTACAAAGCCACTCATTTCTGGACAGAAGTTTGTCGAATTCGTGTCCTTGTTTTGATGTGAAGAACTCATGCCTGCAGTGTGTTGAAACGCGAACGCGCGTGCGTGTGTGTGCGTGTGCGTGCGCATGGCTGGTTGCAGTCTAAATTATTTAATTATTTTAGTGTAATTTCATGGAAAGTGCGTTGTCGTTCAGATCTGCGCGCCAAGTTGTTCAAACGGCTTTACACACTACAAAGAACGCCTTGAAGTAAGGCTATAGACCCAGTTAGACGGTGTCTACCAGCGTTCATCCCCATTTATGGTCCTCATAATTGCGTGTATTCTGTCAGCCTAACCGGAGACACACACACACACACACACACGTATCAGTCAACATGAACACGCATCACATTGCGAAACTTACAAACGGCGGTCACTTATGAAGTCCATCTGCAAATGTGACGCAGATACGTGAGCCGTATTTAATATACTGCACACTGCTTCACCTCGCTAAGCGATCTAAACACATTACGCAGATTACAGTGGGCACTTCGAAATCAACGGCTGGCAAGCAAATTTTCACCCAACTGCAACTACATATTCGTAAATCTACCTACAGTTATTTAACTAGAACATCAAATCATTAAAATTAGGTAAAAATTAATCTTACGGATTTTAATGTATATTTTTTTAAAACTGAACACTAGATTATGTACAGCACATTGTGTACAGCACATTATGTACAGCACATTATGTACAGCACATTGTGTACAGCACGACAAAAGTCTACTAAGGGTGTCACTCACTCACATAATCACACCAAGTGCATTACATGTTTATGTTTATATATATATATATATAGAGAGAGAGAGAGAGATAGATTACATTTTCGGTCAATCCACTGAAGCCCAGTTTTGAATACTAGGCTGCTGAACCTGTATTTTGCAATATTTAATGTTGTACTTTGTTGAAAAATAAGTTAGGTTCTACAACGGTAATTCTAAGACCATGTGAATAACTTAAAACACAGACATACGCATTTCAAAGGAAGTTGTTTAGACGTGTGCAGACAGAAGATGGCACCTACATTATTGTGCGCTATATATATCTGTTCATACTGTTCGCCTTGGGAGTGGAAGAACTTCATATGACTGGCCTTGCTGTCATGTTGACTAATTCCACTGAACACAGTCCTTTTTGTAAAGCTAACAGCCGCTCGGATATGCGTAAAACGCCCCACCCTTTTTCTGGTAGCCGAATGCATTACCTTTCCCTGTTCACAAGGTTCCGCCCACTGGACCAAATTACGAGTCAGATGAAACCACTCCACTTCATTACGTCGGTCATTTACACTCCACTTCGTAATTATTCTCCACTTATTTCAAGGTCGCCCACGTGATAAACTCCCTTGGGGGTTTCGACTAAATTTGTTTTCCCAATCTCTCCCCTCCCATTCCTGCTACGTGACCAGTCCCTGTTGATTTCTCCACTGTAGTAACACATACTAAAGGGTAATACATGATACTGAGTTCATAATTATATTGATGTCTCTAGTGTTCTTTTCCTTGCTTTCAGATGCCAGTATTAGCCGCAGCAGCAGGTGCTGATACACTTCAGTGCACGGTGACACTTTAATTTCGACCAAGAATATTAATGCATCATCGCATCACATGTCGCTTTCAAATCCCTCAGATGCCCTTAAATTTGTGAATCCTTAGACAAAAGGTGCCTTTCACACAAACTCATAAGACATTCATCTTGAGGAAAATAAATTTGTCTGTGGTCAAATTAACTATTTAATTCACCAGCTGAAATCCCGAAAGCAATGTAGTTTATCTCAGACTTACCGCTATGCTGCAAAGTTTGTGAAAGCTTTGCTTGTCAGTAAGGAATGACAGCTAACAGTGCCTTGTTATACGTTCATGCTATACCTACAGTTCCCATCATCACTCAAATGCGACAAGTTTTTCAATAAAGTCTTAAAAAAGATGAATTTGATTATATATATATATATATTTAAAAAGTTACAATTGAACCACTTTTGTTGAAGAAAGACCCTTCATTAGCGAGGGAACTAGTTTTGGAACAGACCTCATTTGGGTTTCAAGATATAGCCTCAAACAAAAATGTTCCGGTGATTCTTTTTCTTTCCAGGTCTTTTTTTTCCCCCGATGCACAAATAAAGTAAAACAGCGTTCAGTAATTGTGTAGGGAACCTTTGTGAGTTACTTTAATGAGCCTACTATATGCGTCATTTGCGACTTCGTTATTCTGTTCAAACTTTCCAGTTCTTAATTGCGTTTTATTGAATACGGCCACCCACTTCTCTTTTTTTTCTAACCTACCCGAGACTCTAATGGGTACAGAATTCCCCCTCTGATCCCCTGGCGGCCCCACCCACCCCGTACTGACATTGAAAAGGAAGTAATATATAAATTATATGAACTACAATTTAAACTTCTGTGCTGCGGGAGGGGAGGATAAATTTATCATTTCGATTAGGCCTACGTGAATTGTGAATCAAAAGTGTTGTACGTTGAATGATTCAAATTACTCGCAGAAGTGGGAGAATGATCTAAGGCGCAGAACAGACTTGCTATGCTACAGGACCACTAATCAAACCGAGTCGAGTAGAGTCGAACTGAGCCTAATTCACTAAGACCCTATGACGGTCGGCCAGAAATTTGGTTTACAGTGCATATATTTTGAGTTCTTTATTTCTGTCTCTCACAAAAACATTTCAGATGTAACTGCACTGCTGTCCCACTCCCTTTCCACGTGGTTTCTGCAACGGCTAAGGCATTTTTGATTTCGCGAGATAATCTTTTCTATTCCGTGCTGATATCAGGCCATGTCCTGTGCTACCGGCCACCGGTCACATCCGTTTCCACGTCGCGACGGTCTCTAAATTTTTGGCGGTTAAAATTTTGCTTCAGCGCTGAAAACAGATGTCAATCGCTCGGCGAAGAATTCCCCCAGACAAAATCGCCAACAGTGCAGGTTCTCTTGTTACAAAGGTATATGTCATGTACATTTATGTTCTGGCTGACTCTCTTAGGAATGTACGCTAAGTTCTGCTGCACAGAATTCCAGTATAACCGTGTCACAATGGGTGAGCTGAGACCGGTAGGATACAGTGTCTGCCCGTGCAGCATCTTGGCGAGCTAAACTCGATTCGTCTTGATTCTGTTCGATTTTTGGATTCAATTGGGTTCGTGAGCCTAAAAACTTAAGAGGCGCATTACGATATCGATATTAAATTTGATTTCGGTTCCTGCAATGAAGGGACTGCGGGTAACTACAGTTCCGCTACAAAAAAAAAAAACAGAATCCAAACTTTTTGGCAGAAAACCCACGAACCCCCCCACAACATCCTTCCACAAATT
>Ga0123352_10000897_pt1 | contig 37902 bp, 30 predicted proteins | sample TergutLab28metaG_FD_89700 | JGI IMG/M metagenome (GOLD analysis project Ga0123352, IMG submission 89700) | Labiotermes labralis P1 segment gut microbial communities from Petit-Saut dam, French Guiana - Lab288 P1 | ecosystem: Host-associated > Arthropoda: Insects > Digestive system > Gut ... | reverse complement strand
GAGGTATGATTACCTTGTTGTATTTTGTTTCGCATAAAACTATTTTACAACAAAAAAACGAGAGTGCATATTTTTTACGCATCTCTCGTTTTTTTTAGTGGAGCTTAGTGAGACAGCCCCTTTGTCTTCAGTCTGAAAACCGCGCGATGCGCGGTTTTTTTGTTATCGTTTTAGCTACGTGTCATTGCGGCTCTATTAGGAATGCCTACAATGCGCAATGCACCGGTGCTGCCGTAAAAACGTAGAGTAATGTCTTCCAACTCAATGTTCGCATGGGGTTGAGCATTTTGTGCTTCTTCGCAAACGAGAGTGTAAAGGCCGCTTACTTCGCCTTCTACACGCTCTATTTCACCAGCTTGGACAAAAATTGTACTGAAAGAACCAGTTACAAATTTTTGTGTGTCGGAAACTCGTACAATTTCAAAGTCTGCGTAAATTTGATGCGTTTCGTGTTCTGTCACAAGAGTCCATGTTCCGTCAACACTCCATGTTGTTGTTACATAGCCTTCTGTTATGGCTCCTTCGGTTAGTACCCATATATTTTCGTCCTCACTGAACTCGGGAACAACTGTAATGGCTACCGTTTGGCTTGAAATATCAAAGTCTCTCACTCCGATAAAATGCAGCTGATTATCGCTGTAATCCATATCAGATTGCCATACTACCGATGTAAACCCTTGTTGTGAAAGTACGGCTTCTATTTCTGGAACAATATCTTCTATCGGTGGTGTTGCTGCCGGGGTATAGTACGGAACTTCGTCACCATTATACTCGTTATCGTTTTCGTTTTCCACCGGAGGTTGAGTTACTGGTGGTGCAGGATCCGGCTCCGGTGCAGGTGGTGTAACAACATCTACAACAGGATTGTTGCCGCTCCAGGGTAAAATCCGATCTAGCATATCCAAATGATTTAACAGCATGGTGGTTGCACCAACCACTATAACAAACGCTAGTAACATTAGACTTGCAAATACAAACTTTGAACCCGACTTGCTACCTCTTGCCCTGCCAGATCTTGCGGGAAGCGCACTGTCTGCATCCGCATTTAGCGGCTTTAAGGTACCTTGCACTCTTGACTGGTTTTCTTTAGATTGCTTCTTTGGCTTCTCGAAAGGTGACTTGTTGAGTTCTTTCTCGTTCGTTAAAATTTCTTCATCAACGTTGCCAGCTGCGGAAGCAACTGGAGCAACCTTTTCATAATTTTTATGAACAGGCATACCTATTTCAGATTTTATGGCATTTTGGAATACACGAGACATGTCCAAATTTGACGTTTCCGCCATTTGCCCAAGCCATGACGGTATGGATACCGTATGCTGCACTGTAGAGTTAGCAAAGCGCGAATTGTACGTGTCTGTATTTGCCAATATAATAGACGTAACTTCCCCTTCATTTACCTCAATATCATCGGGATAACGTGGAGCCGGGATGGGGACGCCGTTTTGTTCCATATCAAACAAGCATAGGCATAAAACTGCTTCAGCTTTTTTTACCGCATCCACCATGTTGCTGCCTTGGGCACAGCAACCCGGCAAATCCGGAAAATTTACACGTAATGAGCCGTCTGCTTCCTTGGAAAAAACAGCTGTATAGACATATTGCATTGTAGTGCCTCCTTATGGCAACTTAAATTCGAATTGACTGTGCATTCGCTCAGTAAAGCTGTCAAATGCAAGCCACAGTTTTGCTTTTTGATATCCGCAAAAAGCGAAACTGTAAAGGAAAATTTTATTGGGCATAGTCCTAGATTCTAGCTTATACTATACCCTTAAAGGCTTATAGCTGTCAATGCTGAATTGAAAACATACCTATATTATGTCGATTTTGTTGATAAAAATTCGTAAAAAATAATATCTTCTTGTAAGCGTGCTTATACAAAGGTTGCCAAGCTTGATCTCCGACCCCCAAAATAAAGCGCTAAGCTACACAACGAGGTAATAAAATAAAGAACATATTAGGTTGTCGCATTCTACTTCGTTGAAGCCAAATTGTATAAATGATAAGCTAAAAATTGACTAATGCTCGCTTCTATAAAAATTTTAGCAGATAATCCAAACTGCTCTGATAATCCTCTCTAAAATCTATGTATTTCTTGGTTTTTAGGAGCGATGGAATATCGCGGTTCTCTATCAATAATGGAATTATTTTTACATTTTGGTTTGTTACTTCATCCCAAGAAGCAGCTTCCCATTCAGCTGCAACCCAATCTGATATAATCGAATTTTGAGATAATAATACGAGTATATAATCCGCATACTTCAATGCTTTTTGTATTTCTTTTGGTATGGACTGCCCTGGTTTTATGTCTCTATCATCGAGCCAAGGGCTATGCCCTTGCTCAACTAAATCGGCATATAAACAATTGGCAAACGCTTTATCTTTTGATGAATGGTATATTAACAGTCTTCTGCCTTTATCTGAAGAAATACTGGATAGTATATGCTTCTCATAAAATTGTGTTTTCGCATAATCTAACTCCACGAGCAAAGCATTCTTTTGAGTGCTCTTTTTTTCGTGCCATATGGAATCCTTTAATTCTTCTATGCGCTTAACCAAATCTCTCATAGGAATGGTATTAGAGCAGTATTCTATTGGAATTCTATAATATTTAGTACAAAAAAGCATTTTTCAAAAATAAACAATAGCAAGTTCAGGGCACTCATTATCTTTCATTTCATTTTGTGGACAATTGTCGCAGTCGTTGATATTGCAGTTGCGAAAGCAACAATCATTTGAGCATGAGCCGCAGTCTATATCAGTGTCATCAAAATATCCAACTCTACCTTTATGAGACCCCTCTACACAAATAATTGGTCCATATTCTAAAAAATCAGCCATGATACTGCCCTTTCTTTTAAATATATAAAATAATTTCTTTTCATAATCGTTTATAGTCAATTTATGTCTAAATGAATTATAAAAAGTTATAACGATTAATCCAATACTATTTTTGAAAGGATTTATAATCTTTTTAATTCTAGTTATAGCCATTTAAATCATGTGTTTGCAGTCTACCCTTTAGTTGATTGAATACAAAAAAGCCAGCAAACGCTAATGTTTACTGGCTTCCTGGGAACTGAGCTGGAAGGATTCGAACCTTCGAGTGCAGGAGTCAAAGATTCGAAAAATTATGTTTTACAATTTTCGACGATGCCCTGCAGGCCTTGATATTACTGGGTTTTTGCATTTTCACTTTTTGTAATCATTAGCGATTTTTAGTGTTTATTTGCTGTCGTAAACACTAAATAAACACTAAATTTTTGATGTTACCCAACCGCTACTTGCAACAATTTATCTACATATTGAATTGCTTTTTGTTTGTCGGTTTCCGGCAGCCGCTCTATTTTTTGAAAAAGTAGCTGCGATGGTTCCAATTCATCATCGGGGATTTCCAGCGTAGTTGTTTTAAGCTGTATTTCGCCTCGCTTATATGCAAGAACTTCGTTGCAAGATGCCATTAAATCATCAAATAAATTTTTATCCATGTCTGCCTTCCTCCTTAATAGCTTTGATTACTGCTTTAAGTTGCTTTTTTTGGTCATCCGTTAAAGTTTCTTTCTTAGCCTTAGTATAACATAAAAGCAAGTGTATTTGCTTATCATGTAGAATATCAACATAAATTATTCTTGCACCGCCACTCTTGCCCTTGTGCCGTAATGCAAATCGAATTTTTCTTGCGCCACCGGTACCTACGATTAGGTCACCGGACGTTGGGCTTTCCATTAAGCGCATTTGCAATTCGAGCAAATCATCTTGTGTTAGCCCTAACTCATTCCAGAGTTTTGTAAATATTGTTGTTTCTACAAATTGCAATACCACTTAGCACCATCCTTAATTGTTTAAACCTGCGTTTTGTACCCCGCTGGTGACAGGCGGCAAATATATTATATGTCATACACGGTAATAGTCAACAAAAATAGGTTGAGCCTGCCGTATTAGTGCAAAGGAATAAAAAAATATATGTAGATACATGGGTTAATTAAAAGGAACATCTCTAATGCACTAGGGATGCTCATTATTAATCTATTTAGCTTTAATAACGAAATTATATTAAATAGCGAGGGGAATTATAATGATTTTATTTTTTCGGACGCACTATCAACTATTTCTTGGCTAGGTGTTTTTTTACGGATATCCGATCTTATTGCACTAATAATCATATTTACATAATAAACTGCCCATATGAACAGAAACATAACCACGAGCAAGGCTGACACTTGAACGACATTAATAATATTAGAGAATTGATTTCTGGTAAAGATATTGATTAATGCGCAACCAATGGAAATAAAACAGCTTAGGATTCCTGTTAAAATAATCTTACAGATTGCAGCTAACGCACTCATCCGCTCAAGTAATATGGTTATTTGGTTCTTGCCTAACCCAAGAACAAGCGATAATGCAGTGAATAAAAAGCCAGCAAAAATAGAATTGACCGTTATTATGTTAAAGTGGTATGTGTTGATTACAGAAAAATCTACAACACACATAATTTGTAGTGCAAATACGACTATCGGAGGAAAAACGCAAATTAAAACCAAACGTAAAAATTCTCTTTTCCGCATAGCTCACAACTCCTCTCAACGTTAGTATACCCAGATAGAAGAATATATGTTACTGAAATCTGTTCGCATACATGCGTAAATCGTTTTTATGGATGTTGTATAAATTTGTGATTGAAGACATGGCAGCATTCAATATTTCTTTTTGTGTCAATGGTCTTGTCGTTCCATCTGTTGTTGCAATTGTTGGCAGTTCAACCTTGTAAACTATCTGGCTTTCAGTAAATGAATACAGTTGCCCCTTACTACCTGGTTCACTTCCACGAGCTTTCACACTGTTTTCCATACTTGAATTTTTGAATGGTCTAAGTATATTTTGAATTAAATCTCTGCTCTTGGCGACAGGCTTATATGGTTCGGCTTTGATGGTTATTTTTGCTCTAGCTGCAGAACTCTCCATAAGAGCCTGAATGGTGTTATGAGGAACATCTAACGCTGCCAACATTTCTGGACTTAACATAGGGAGTGAAATTTCCAACTCGGAAAGGACAGCATCCCTCTTATATAGAGCATCAATACGATTAGGATTAACAATTGGGAGCACTTCTAAAAACAAGTCTGAGAAAAGTATATGTGCAATTGATGTTAAATTCCTTGCATTAGGCGCTGCTTGGGAGTTTACAAAAGAGAGTATACCATGTTGGAAATCTATCAAAAAAAATGTCGTATGGTCTGGTATTTTACTACTAACTTCGTTATTATTGAGAATGTTTTCTGCTTGCAAGGTACTCCTGTCACGCTTTACAGCAAAAGCGACATTCAATTCCCTGCCGATACGATAAAATCCTAAATTTTCATCTTGAGAAATCATATCAACTCTTATAGGCGTAGTGCCATCATTGTACTCATAAGTCCAAATGCCGTTATTAAGCTTAGAATGGGGCGCGTTGAATATTGTATTGAATATGCTTTGTAGCGACGGCAATCCGAATTGCCGAGTGCTAGGAATGTCGATTGTATAAAAGTATGTCGATTTCTCCATATGCGTATCCTCCAGTGTCAGTATATGAGTGTTTTGCTGAATACATATTATATCATGCAAAAGTGCTTGTCCATAATTAGACATAAAAAACCATTAAAATTTACTACAAAAAATAGTTGGTGAGTATTTAACCTAGTCATGTTGAGGTGGGTGGCGAAACGCCACCCCCTTACAGAAGTGTGTCAACAATTTATTTTGCCACTTTCGGCGTTAGCATATCATCTAATGCCGCAGTCGCCGCTTCTTCCGCAGATTTTATCGCATGAGTATAAATATTAGTTAGCGTAGATGCCTGCGAATGTCCTGTCCGTGCTTGCAGTGTGCGAATATTCACCCCAGCGGCAATTTGCAATGTAGAAAATGTATGCCGTAGTGAGTGCGGCGTGAAATGCGGTAAGTCGTGTTCCTCAATTAGTTGCTTTATCCAAAAATTAAGAGTGTTTGGTGCTATAGGTTTCCCAGTGTCTTGAATGAAAATCCAATCGTCACCTTCCCACTTGTCACCACAATTAGTGCGTAACTCCAACCAAAAATCACGGTACTCCTCCAGCAAGTCAAATATCAACTGCGGTAAGCGAATTGTTCGCATCGAGCTATCATTTTTCGTAGGACATTCAACCATACCCTTGCCCTGTTGCCATTGAGTGGTTCGCCTTATATGAATTAAATTGTTCTGCCAATCAATATCCCGCCACTGCAAGCCGCCAAATTCTCCTCTGCGGATTCCGCTATACAGGCATAATAGTATGGCGGTTTTTTTTTGCGTACATCTTCTTCTGCCAATAATATCGCTACTAACTCTCGTGCCTGCACATCGTCTAAATACTTGGCTTCTTTTTTACGACTTTTGGGCGGTGTTGCATGTTCACTTGCTACATTGAATGGGATAATGCGCTCCTTTTTGGCTTTACCTAAAATTGCGGAGATAAGCCTGTGATGGTGTCTGATAGTTTCATCGCTAAGGCCTGTAGTTAGTGCTTTGTTTATGTCAAAAAGTGATTTTAGTGGAACATCTAATGCTTCTGAAATTTTTTCGGCAGTGCTAATGCCAACTCTATTGCCACTGCAAGCTACAGAGGCCGTTGCCAATGCGATGTTTGCCATTTTGGCAAGTTTACCTCTGCTGATTTTCTTATCCGCAATATATATCTGCCAGTTTGTGCGAAGTAGCAAACTGCCCTGCATTTTTTATGCCATCTTCCGCAAGGTTTTTATAGAAGGACTCCAAGTGGTGAGCTTGAATTGCCCCAAGTCGTAGATGGCCTATAGCTTCATTTACTCTGCGTAGCAACACAACATAGCGTTCTCTTGTTTTTGGTGCTATCTGGGCATTATCCACCCATGTGGCGGCATAATCAGCAAAGCGAATTTTACCGTCAAAAACTACAACCCCGGTATTTATAGCTTGCTCAAACAGCTCGGCTTCAACCATAGCTTGTTTTTCAATTTGTTTGGCAGTCATACCTTTAGGCGGTTTCCATGTTTTTGTTTTGCGAATTTGTTTGCCACTACTGTCATAACCGACATAGGCCGTTAATTTATATGATATACCTTTTGCACCTTCAACCTTTTGGACGTTTGCCATATCATTCCCCTTCCTTCAAATCAGAACTTGGATTCCAGCTCCGCGATGGATAGGCTGGCATCGCAACATTTTCTACATATTTTAAGAAATAGCTCTGACATAGATATGCTATGGATTCCACCGTATCTTGCCCTACAGTAATATTAAACGATGGCCCGAATTTTTGCAGCCCTGTTTTTAACAATTCCATCATGCTGTTATCGCTATAGCCTTCACCTTCCAAAGCTTCGGACTCGTTTCTTATACTTACATATTGATTTACGACATCTGCCACTCTTGGTAGAGATTCCGAATCTTCGAGCAGATTGTTGATTAGCCATAATTGCTCCATCGCAGTTAATTTAGAAACTCGCTTGCTTTCTTCCATCGCAAGTTTTTGTAACTGTAGCAAATTAAGAACTGCGGCATCGGAGAGTCCAGTTTTTTCGCAGAAATCTCTTATCTCAACATCAACTGAAGGAATTGTGCTTAAACCAAGCAGATAATCAGCACTTACATTGAAGAATTTACATATGACAGGGATTTTTTCAATATCAGGGCGGGCATACCCTGTACACCACATACGAACCGCACTTGAGCTAATGCCTACCGCATTCGCAAAATCCTCAGTCCTTGCCTCTTGCCCCTCTAGCAATTCTCTGATGCGCTGATTTAATACATCGTCGTAAAATTTTGAAGTACGCCCCTTCTGCTTTTGGGGTTCATTTGCAGTAATTTGTGCTTGTTTTTTAGCCATTACAACCATCCATTCGCGAGCGTTGCTAATGATTGACGAAAATGCGCAATCATCGCTTGACATTAAGATTGTCTGTCAATAAAACAACATTGCTGACAGCAACGTCATTTTATCAAACAATGCTAATTGGCGCAAGGCCAGTTACAAAATAATTTATGGAGAGGATGAAACCTATGCAAATTCCAAAAATGCTAACCATCGAAGAAACAGCAAGAACATTTAGTCTACCTAAAAATTTCATCAGACAAGCCGTGTTAGATGGGCGAATCGTTCATGTAAAAGCGGGCAAAAAATTTCTTATCAATGCTCAAAAAGTTGAAGAATGGCTAAACGCCGGTGATGCAAAACCACCAGAGCAACAGCTTAAACTTGCGAGTGGTATCATTCGTCCACAATATTAGTTTATGTTGTAGCAATACTGGTTAATTGAATAAAGGCATAATCGCAGTCTGGCAGAACAGGCAAATTAGACAAAATTACAAAATAGAAAATGCATTTTACCTGTTCTGCCCACTTCACCAGTAATGCATTTCGCAGCCATGCCAATAAACCATTATCAAAAAATAATTATTATGGAAACGGAGGAGTCTCACTATGGATAAACACAGAAAAGCAAAAGCGGAAAAATTACAAATCAAGCTGGACAAACTTTTGCAGACGAAGGAAAAAAAGCAACAGACTTTTGAAAAGTCGAAGCTAGAGCTAAATACCATCGCAAAAGAAATTGAAAACGTGAAGTTGAAATTATTTGAACTTTTACAAAATGGTTCTGATGATGCTACATTTTCAAATTGGGCGAAACGCAAAATAAATGAAAATGTAGCGGTTCTAAACCAGCAACTTCATACAGAGCAAAATCAAAACCAGTAGAGACCGAAAGATGTCGGCGCACGAAGTGCGTTTTCGCCGAAGGCGAAAATCATGAGACCATCGTCGCAATAAAGCCCCTCAAAACCTACACTCTATCCACGCTTGCAGGTTTTTCATAATTTTTGCTTCGCAAAAACGACCCTTCTGGTCGCCGGTATCTTCCGGTCACTATTACTTTTTTCAAAAGTAACCCCTTATCACCTTTGACATGACACTGCGCCTATGCTCGTGTCACATCAAAAGTGAGGGGGTCTTGCAGACGGCTAAAACACAAAACCAAAATCAAAGGAGGTGGCCGATGGCCAATAGAAGAATATCACACGCAAGGGGCAGAGGTTCAATAGCCCACAACAACCGCACCCACATTTACGGAAATGTTGACCCGACCAAAACGGAAAATAATATTTAATATGCTAAAGAAAATATGACAGTCGCATACCAAAAATGTTTTGGGCAAGCGTTAGAGGATTATAATGCAAAACAAAAACGTGCGGATAGAAAAATAGACGATTACTACACACACCTTTTTGGCAACGCCCGAAAAGATGTTATTGCTACTTCGTCCAACAAGGAAAAATCATTTTACGAAATTGTCGTAGGCATTGGCGATAAAAATAATACCGCCGTTGGTTCTGCCGAGGGCGAACTCGCCGCCCAAATATTAGACGAATACGCCAAAGGTTTTGCAGAGCGTAACCCTAACTTTTATGTATTCAACTCCGTTTTACACATGGACGAAAAAACGCCACATCTGCATATTGATTATATCCCGATTGCAGACGGCTACAAAAACGGTTTAGAAAAACGCAACAGCCATTCTGTAGCTTTACAGCAAATGGGTTTTGGTAAAAACAAAAATTCCATAAATGAGTGGCGAAAGCAAGAGCGGCAAATATTAAGGGAACTTTGTCAACAATACGGACTTGAAATAGCCGAGGAAACGCAAGGGCGGGGAAAGACATTCACGCCCGATATGTACAAGGCGGCAATGGACAACGCCAAAGACGAGGCACGACAAGACCCTGATGTTATCGACCAGCTAAAAGGCGAACTACGCCATGACTTTATCGAAGAACATAAACATTTACTTGTGCAGGAGGCAGAGGAACAAGCCGCCGCCGAAGTTGGCGAACTCAAACGCAAACTTGCACAGGAAACATATCCACCGTTGGAAGGTAAAATTGCAACAGAGCAACGCATAAACAAGCTGATTGACGGCGTACAAGAAAAAACATTCTTCGGTAAAACCAAGACAACCATAAATTTTGACGGCACTGCCGAGGAAGTTATGACCGTTCTAAAAGCCGCACAGCAAAGCGACAAGAACAGGCTAAACGCTATCAAGTTTAAGGGGGAACGAGATACCGCCAACAAAGAGCGTGATGCCGCCGTCAAAGCTAAAGAATTAGCCGAAAGCCAAAAGGCTATAGCAGAAACCGCCACCAAAAATGCGGAGAGCAAAGCCAAAGCCCAAACAGCCGAGGCCGCCACAAAAATGTCACAAGCCACGGCGTTATATAACCAACAGCAAAATCTCAACAGCCTATACCAACAAGCCGTGCATGACCGTGATTACTACAAAGACAAGGCAAGCAAAACAGACGGTCTAACAGCACAAGTCACAGGGTTGCAAGTTGATTTAAGAAATGCCTACACAAGCATCGGTGCTATGGCAAAGGCTAATTGTTCATTACTACATGACCCCGACATAAAACTTGATAGTCCAACCCCAGCGCAAGAACGACTACTACAAGCCACATGCAACTATGCTAAGGGCTGGGCTGAAAGCATAGGCTTTAGCGACATAGCCCAAGATATAGACAAGCATTATGGAATATCAAAGGGCATACAAAACCACATTGACGATTTAACGCCCAAGCAGACCAAGAAACGAAGCTACGACCATAGCTTATGACAAACCCTTAAATTTTAAATAGGCTAGTCATTTTCAAACCGTTCTTTCAACTTGCGATAATAGTTTGTAATGCTTTTAATATGGCGAAATGAACACACTCATTGTTAGCACACTATCACTCAATTTTTCTAAATCTCTAATGAGCGTGGGGGGATTATTTATATTTGAATCTTTGTCATAAATAAAACACACTAAATGCTTAGCTTTAGTAAGTTCTTTATATCTGTTGAAATCAGTGACTAATTGTTCCCCGATACTTTTGTCTTGTAATGAGGGACTTGCCATTTTAGTTTCAATAATAAGCTCATGTTCTGGTAAAAAGAAATCAACCCTTGAATTAGAGCCTGCATAGTTCGGAACATAAGTTTCTTTTTGAATATCCTTAGTAAATAATCTCAATATTGCAAAAAGAGCATCTTGCAAGTCGTGCTCATCATTGATTTCTATAGTTGTTCTTTTACCATATCTTCGCTTCATAGCAATATCGAACCTGTGAAAATTCGTGAAAATATCATGCAACAAGTGGAATATATCTTTTTTTATTGGTTTCACTGGAATTTTCTCAAAAGCATTTAAAATTCCCATTAATGGTTGATAATATCGATCTCCATTGCCATTTGCTTTGCTTGCTAATTCACTGAATCTACGGGTATCTTTGTCATTTGGAAAATTTGACTCCAAAAAACGCGTTGACAAAGAAAGCCATTCCACATAGCTATCTCCTTTATAGTAATATGCACCATAGATTCCATTATACCTACAACTTATGGCAGCTTTTCTTCCCATCTCAATCACTTCTTTTATTTCCACAACAAAGCTTTCCTTTACATTATATAATTCCATACCATAGGCAATAATGAGATTCATTGTGCAATATAAAATCGACAGCATCGTGGCACTAAAAAGATAGTAACAATCCAAAGTACTCCGTTAATTGCTAAACATGATGTGTAGAAGCCAATTCTCAAATGAGGTGTATGCCCTATATGGCAAAGTGAACAAGTTCTCATCATAATGAGCATCTAACCACACAGGTAATGCAATCAAAATAGTAATGACAAATGCTATAATAAACGCTGTACCGCAGAAAGGACGTTTTGCTTTTCCAGCAGTTTGAATTGTGGTTTTTACGTTATCAACAAAGCCGTGTATCCCTCCAAAAAAATCAGACAAGGTCTGATCAATACCCATAAATGGTTTTCCAAAATTACTGTGCAGGATATGCATCAGACCACCAATCAACTTGTACACGAGTACCCACACCCAGTTAAAAAGTATTGGAATAAGCGCAACAATCCTTACCAATACACCCGCAACAAGTAAATATGTCAGCCATATAATGAGCATAATGGCTGCAGCTCGAAAGATGAGTGAGGTTTCTAGAATAGCAATCATTGTTTCGCTCATTATTCATCACCCTCTCCCAGCAAATCACCTACAGTCGTATCGGGTTCTGTGAGCTTTTCCGAAATTTTCTGAACAGTTCCGCCTAACGGATTATTGATGCTCGGAAGCCCAGGTAATCCTTTTAGAAATTCACTAATACGTTGTCCCGCTTCATCATCAGATATAATGTTATCCGTTTGGAGTTTACGAACAAAAGAAATCACCCGCTCCATATCTTCGAGACTATTATAACCTTCACTGCGGTTAGTTTGTCGCAGCTTTGTAATTGCCTCTTCCATATCAAGTTTACCATCAGCAACTTGTGCCATTATTGCATCTTCCATGCTCCGTGATGTTAGCTTAACACCTTCATCAAGACCGTGTCTTTGCACCCTAACATTGAGGGTTTTCTCAGACATTTCCCTTACGAAACGTTCGGCGTCGGCGTCGGGGTTTGCATCTACTGAAACTACAGAAAATTTAACACCTAAAGTTTCTAAGGCTTTTTCGCCTTTGTTTTCAAATGTTCTTAACATCTCGGCACTCGCATTATTATCCGTAAGCTCAAAGCGTTTTGCTTCCGGCGTTACAATACGCGAAAGAGCCGTCTTAACACTATCCTCAAGACTGTAAATAGTGTGTGACATGTAGTATGCTGCAGAATCATAAACTTTACATTCAACACCCACTTTTATTTCAAACTGAAAAGGGGCATTCCCGCTTACAGCCTTCAATGAAACATCTGTTGAAAATAACACAGTAGATATACGCACTACCTTATTGAAATTACCTTTGCGAATATCTCGCACTGTCAAATAGTCGGTTACCAGTCGTGGTATACCGTCAACCCCTATGAGTAATGTATCTTGATTGGGTACACGAGACGGAATCTTTGGGAATAAGCCGCCTTTGTATTCCGCTTCATTAACGATTAGTCGTGCCATGTTCTATCAACTCCTTATTTGATGGCACTTTTTCCTGTAGAAAAGCACCTATTTGCTTTGCTATATTGTTTCCTTTGCTTTGCAATCGAGCAAGAAACCTCTGCACATCTCCATTGAAACGTTCTGACTTCTTCGCAATAACGTAAAAGAAACTTTTTAATTGGTTCATTAACCTTTCGGTGGTCAAGTTATACCCATTTAGTTCTACCAAATAAGCTTCTAAAACCTCAAACAAACTGTGACGTAAACCATAATCAGAGAAAATTTTGTGAAGCAAGGGCTGTATATCTTCAAGTTGCTTTTTATTGTCAATTGCCACCAATGACAAAGCTAAACTATTTTTGTTCACAAATTGATATGCGTTCGACACTAGCAGGATAAAAATTACAGCAATTGAATGTTCATCATTTCTTCTATTATCACGGGTGATTAACTTGTGTAATGTTTGTGAAACTAGGTTGCGAAGGCGCAGAGAGTCCATCATTTGCCCTGCGATAAAATACATCCTCCAACCACCCCAGTCTTTGTCGTAATCGTCAACGAGTTTTATCATTAAAGTACGCTTTAGTTCATTTACAAACATAAACTCTTCATTTGTTTGACTGAATACAACAAGTGGGATTTCCCAAAGCCACCTCGGTGAAGATGCCCATTGCTTTAATAAAGCGCAGGCATTTTTCTTTGTGTCTTCATCTTCGATAAGCAACATCATAACACGCATTAATAAGTACTTATTTTTTTCATTTGAGACCAGTTGTGGGAACAGCGTACTCATTGCATCGCCAAAGTCCATTTTAACAATGTTATACACTGCTTTAACAAGGCATGTTGTACTTAATGCATTTCTATATGAGTGAGAAAAATCTGTCTGAATCAACCAAGACGTAATCACACTGCGAATCCCTGGAAATGCACTCCACAAATTGTTCCTAACGTTTTCGCGCAACTCATTATCATAACCAATACATCTTTCCGTTATATCTTCAAAACGCGTAGTAAATGTTACCTCTAGCGGACTTGTGCTTATAGTGCTGGAAATATCGTCAACAGATATTAATTCACTCCTGTGCCGGAATATTTCGTTGCCATTTTTATCGTATTCTTTTTCCCTGTATAGAAGTGCATCAAAACGTTCAAGCAGGCTTCGTGAAAGGAACGGCAAATCTCCTACCGGAACATACTCATAAACAGATGCAGCTATTGCATAAGCAAGGTGCATACTCACTTGATAATTCTTGACAAAATCTGAACATTCTTGCCGTTCACTTAACTTATACCGTTTATCGTCAGAAACAGCTTCACCTCCAAATATCTTCCTTACCATGGAGATGTCGCCATTCATCTCGTATATGTTGAACACATTTTGAGTCTCTACGTTTCCATAATTCTCTGTGGCGAATTGTCTGCCCAGCCCTTTGCCCACAGCTTTTTTAGTAAAATCATTAATGTTGCTAGTTGACTTTTCATCACTTGCTTCTTGTGGTTTTTCGCCAGAGACCGAATGCTGTTCTGTCTCTGGCTTCAAGGCATTTTCAATTTTGTCTGTTGTTGGTGCATTTGTGTTCAGCATAGTAGCAGCCTCCTTAATATTTTCTTCCCTATACGGAGATGTCGCCGTTCATCTCTTGTATGTTAAACACGTTTATAGTCTCTGCATTCCCATTGTTCACAGTGGTAAATTGACTGCCGGATAATCGGTCTATAGCGTTTGTTGGGATTAAATCCTTAAAAACATTTTGTGAAAATATATAATGACAGTAATCAACCGAAGAAGCTGATGCTATTTTCTGATACTCCTCTTTCTTTTTATCTTTGTTGTATGCCCAATCGCAAATAGCCTTAACAATTATCCATTCTGATACCCCATGTAAGCGGCACACAGAATAAACTCCATACGCTTCCATTTCGCCACCAATCGGTTCGTGTGTTTTGAAATCATCCATCAGTTTCTTTTTAAAGTCTTTGTTGCTAATAAGCTTTGAGCCTGTAAGGATAGCTCCCTTATGCACAGCAGCTTTTCTGCCATCAATTAAATAAGCCCAATCATCACTGTTCCCAAATGCATTAAGCAATTGAAAACCGGGTTCTTTGGCATCCTCTTTATATACATTAAAATCTTCTTTTGTCTTTTCATTTCTTTTTATTTTTTCAGCATCATACGACAAAATTTTCTGGGATACCAATACATCGCCAATGTTTTGTTTTTTTTCATCAGCACCAAAAGCAATACCAACCATTACTACGGCAATTGGGTTGATTTCTCTAACCAGCTCACCAACGAGAGGTAAAGCTGCAGGATTAGTGTAGCCCTGTACATCTATGTGGATATAGGCTACATCGTATAAACCAAACTTCCCGATTTCGTAGGATTTTCCTTTAATAGAATCATTCTTTTCGCTTTTGAATCTAAGCTTAAAAGCCGCTTTTTCATGTTCATTTGCAGTAATAAATAAAAATAAATTTTTCATATCTGATACCCACTCCCTTTGTTCATATCTGCCTTATTCAAATGTCATATCTCTTGAAAATGTAAACTTTTTACCTAGTTTAGCTATGAGATTCACATTATAAGCCATATTGCGAAGTTCATCATGACAATAAGTGTACATCACATTTTTAGGTTTTACAACAAAAAATGCCATTATAATCATCGGAATCAAATTTCCACTATCATCAATCTCTGTACTCTGACAATTACATTCGCTCTCAACAAGCACTAAATAAACACTAAATCCATTTCACACTCGCTTTCGTTTAAAATCAAAAACCCCTGCAACCATAATGATTGCAGGGGTTTTCTTTACTGAGCTGGAAGGATTCGAACCTTCGAGTGCAGGAGTCAAAGTCCTGTGCCTTACCGCTTGGCGACAGCCCAATGTGTTGTGCTTATTTTTACCGTTTGCTAAATGAACTCAAAAGCTAATGGCGGGACTCAAACCCGCGACCTGCTGATTACGAATCAGCTGCTCTATCGCCTGAGCTACATTAGCGACACAACATATTTTTATAGCGAAGAAGAATTTATCATATTTTTTAAAAAATGTCAAGTTTTGATTTTGAGCCTGAAAATTTCCTTTTATCCTTGTACTTCCGTCCAAATTTCGTCATCATCTTCTCTATAGAACCAATGGCTGTTTGTGGCCTCTATAATATAGAAGTAATACCACCTACTTGGGTCAGCCGTATCTGGGAAAATGTGAACTTCTACATTTTCAATGCTGCGTGCGGTGGTATCACCACGGCCTAGGACGCGGTTTATTGTAGCGGCGGCTTCTGCACGCGAAAGCGAACTTTGTGGCCTGAATATATTGGTTGCGTCGCCGTGCATCCAACCAAGTACAAGCATTGTATACACATAGTCCCGCGCCCATCTGCTTACATGCGCAGCATCTGAATACGACAGTTCACCTTGTATTATATCAGATGTTCTGGCTAATATACCCGCAAATTCTTCGCGAGATATGGGCTGGTTTGGCCTAAAACTGTCATCCGGAAAACCCCGTACAAGACCATAACTATACGCCGCCGCAATATAATCATGATACCATGCATTTGCCGAAACATCATTAAACCTGCTGGAAGCATCCACCGGCACCCGAGATATATTTGCAGACTCTGTAGTCATAGTGCGCACCAACAAGGCCGATGCCTCGGCTCTTGTGAGGTTCCCATACGGCATAAAAATTCCGCTTGGGAAACCTACCATAAAATGCGCGTGGAATTCTTGCGGAGGCGGATAGATTGATATTTCGGTATCGCCGGGATAGATTGATTCTACCGAATAGGGCAAAGGCGGCGGTGGCGGGGTACTATTTTGTGCTCCACCATTTCCGGGCATGCTTCCGCCAGGCGTAGTTTCACCCGGATTGTTATCACTTGATGAATTCACTAGCCTAAAATTTGCGTGAAATATCACATTGCCCGCTACAATATGCCCACTGGGGTTTTCAGAAATGCCGCTTGCAGAGGCTATTGTCCAGCCTGCAAACTCGTATCCCGGCATTGCTACCGCTGTGGGTACATGCCCTGCCGTTATTTGAGTATTGTGGCGTAATTCCCATATCAACTGGCCACTTAGGCTGCCGCCGGTATTATAAGCAAAGGCTACGGTATGATATCGCGGTGCAAAAATTGCTTCAACTATAGTGTCTTCCTCTATTTGCTTGCCTACTAAATCCTGAGTCCATCGTACAAAGAAATAGCCCGTATCGGGTATAGGAACGGGGATATCCGCGTCAGTTAGCATGGTACCAAGTACTATCTCCCTTATAACTTCTTCGGAATGCGGATTATCCGACAATATACCGCCTTCCCCTGCTCTAAAAGTAACAGTTACTCTACTTTGCTCGGAGTAAGGCACAAAATTAAAAACGAAACTATGATCTGCGTTAACGGTTGCGTCACCTATTGGCAAAGCCGGACTCCATGTACCGTTATGCCAACCGATATCCGGGGAAATATCCAACGTAGTGGCCGGGAAAATATCGCCACGCCGTACTGTAAACTCTTCGTAATCGCCCACTGCTATGCCGCCTGCGCCTATCTCAAATCGAATGGTAAACTCCACTACTTCGTATTCGTACACAAATACTCCGCCTGATGTTACCGGGCCTGTCGGCAGCTCCGGCGTCCAACCTAATCTGTCGTATGCTGTCTGTGGGGTAGTGTCCAGCGTAGAGTCCGGAAATGCATCGCCACGCCGTACGGTCAACTCTTTATAATCTCCCGCAGCCACGCCTCCCTCTCCTATTTCAAACCGTATGGTAAACCCTACCATTTCGTATTCGTACCGGAATAAGCCGCCTGCCACTGTCGGCCCTGTCGGTAGTTCCGGTGTCCAGCCTACTCTGTTATATGCCGCTTGCGGGTTAGTGTCCAGTGTTGGAGCCGGAAACGCATCGCCACGCCGTACTGTAAATTCTTCGTAGCTGCCCGCGGCTGTACCTCCCACTCCTATTTCGAATCGGATGATAAACTCCACTACTTCATATTCATACACGAATACGCCATCTGCCGCTGCCGGCCCTGTCGGCAGTTCCGGTGTCCAGCCTACTCTGTCGTATTCCGTTTGTGGAGTGGTATCTAACGTCGGAGTCGGAAACTCACCACCACGGCGTACGGTAAACTCCTCATAATCACCCGCGTCTACACCGCCCATGCCTATCTCAAACCGGACGGTAAACTCCACTACTTCATATTCGTACACGAATATGAAGTCTGCCACTGCCGAACCTGTTGGCAGTTCCGGTGTCCAGCCTATGCTATCGTACGCCGTCTGCGGAGTAGTATCCAAGGTTGGGGTTGGGAAATTGCTGCCACGGCGTATGATAAACTCTTCGTAGTCGCCTGCGGCCACACCACCTGCGCCTATCTCAAATCGAATGGTTAATTCCACTACTTCGTATTCATACACAAATATGCCACCTGCTGTTACTGGGCCTATCGGCAATTCCGGAGTCCAGCCTACTCTGTCGTATGCCGCCTGCGGAGTAGTATCCAGCGTTGGAGCCGGGAACGCACCGCCTACACGGGCAGAAATAATTTCCATACCGTCCGGAGTGTAATGAGCTACCCCGCCAATACCTATCATAAAAATTATATCTACCCAATGCTCAACAAAGTTAAACACATATTCGTTTCCGTGCATATCTACTGTTACATTATCTGTCGGCAGCGCCGGTGACCATACCCCGCTTGTCCACCCTATAGCCGGAAGCAGGCTTAAACTACTTGGTGGGTCAGGAAACTGTTGTCCAACGCGTGCGGGTACCGTTCTATATTCGCCTGTGTCTATACCGCCTTCGCCTATGCGGAAGATAATGTCTATATAATGCGGTATAAATATCAGCGTAAAAGTTGTATCTTGCGTAATTTCCAGTTCCGCAATCTGCTCTGCTGTAAACGGGCCATCCCCATGCGTGGGGTCGCTGCTTGTCCAGCGATGGTCTGTTGTCCAGCCAAGTACAGCAATAGCATCCGGCAATGTGCTTGTGAGCACAGATTCTTCATGCGGCACCAGCACAGTCGTTTGCCCATCAAGTCTGCCGCCTTCAGCTGGGGTAGATGTGAAGTTTACTGTATGGTCGCCTATTTCTTCCCATTGTGCGTACAGAAATATATTCCTGTTAACAGCAGCGGGAAAACCGAAACAGGTATACGCAACAACTGTATTCTCGACAAGGACGTACCCCTCCGCCCTATGATAATCTTCCGAAATATCATCTAAAGTATAGACATATTCCCATACCCCAAGGTCTTCATTATAATTTCGCAAAAATTGCCATTCGAAAACTGTTTCAGTTATTTCGCTGCGCTCTGCCCAACAGGTAAACCTGTAGCCGGATATTGCGGGCTCTTCCAATGGTTCATTTATTATACCGTCGGCAGTGTCAAACTCAATTGTTAAAGGGCTGTCAAAACTCCATGTTCCGCCGCGCAATATAAATGTCACCATAAATGGCGGGGTACTTATCGCATTACCAAAATCGGAATATACGTTGGCGGTATGATCTTCGAAGCCGTAATCTGGGACAAATCTTGCCTGCACATAATAATTTGTAGAGGGACTTAGTTCTGTAAAGTTTACAATACCGTTCAGACAATCTACCCAGTCGCGTCCCGGTAATGGGACACGATTATTGCCTTGCTGGATATATATCCTGTACTGCGTTGTAAAGTTTGGTGGTGGCATTATCGGATGGACAGAGAAATGCGTCTCCCCCACGCTACCCGGAACTATAGTGGGAGCGTATACACGCCAGTTTGCGGTGGCGGTAACATTGTTGCGGATTGTAAAATTGCTGCGATATCTACCATCGCCATAGTTGTTGCCAAGTAGTGGAACGGCGTTGCCTGGGTTGGTAATAGCCGGATTAAACGACCAGCCAAGGAATGTCCACCTTGGGTCGTTTGATGCCCGAAACACGCCGACTCCCGTTGCGCTTTCCGGATAATCGCCCGCACCACCCAGTGCATTGGTTTGCAGAAAATGATTGACTACCGCCAAAGTTGCAAGCTGTGTAGATTGAACGTCGCGGTGGTTGAAAACATGAGGATATCCGTTTGTAAAGACAGGATTTATTCTGCTGCCATGTGCATCATTTAACATATTGTTGCTGATGGCGGGTTGAGTAACCGTATTGTCACGAACATAGGAGTTATTTGAGATAGAAACCCTGCCAAGTGCTGTGTTAAGAGCAGCAAAGTTGGCAACATTGGTAAAGCCGATACCACCACCAAAAGCAGCATGATTTTCTATAATATTGCCGCCTGTTATGGTAAGGATTGTAGGTTGCGCGCCAAATAGGCTTATACCGCCGCCACTGTTGCCGGCGGTGTTATTTTGTATCATGCCATTACTAATTGTAATATTTGTACCGCTGCCTGTTGCTCTTATACCGCCACCGTCCGCACCGGCGGTATTATTTATAATATTACCGGATTCGATATTTAAACTACCTACATTTATATAAGCACCACCGCCGGAAGCAGCCGCTCTGTTGTCGGCAACTGTACCACCATCTAAATTAAAAGTTGCAGATGCGGTTGAAGCAAATACACCGCCGCCATTAATTAGCGCCGTATTATTGTAAACGATGCCACCTATCATATTAAGCGTTGTAAAGCTGCCAATATTTATACCGCCGCCGGTGTTGGCTGTGTTATTTTCTATTGCTCCGTCACTTATGGTTACCGCGGCCGGAGTTGCCGCCGAGCCAAAGGCTCTAATACCGCCGCCAAAGCGAAAGCTTCCTGCCGTGTTATTATTTGCTATACGGACATTGGGGCTGTCTATTACTAGCGAACCGCCGGATTGTAGCAATATACCGCCGCCACCGCCTATAACCCCCAGACCGCTTGCGTTGTTATTGATTATTTCAGAGTATCCTGTGATATTGATAACAGCGCCAGAAGGAGAAGCCTGACCGCCACCGGCAATGCCACCACCGGCTTGGGCCGCGGTATTGCCGGAAATTATGGCATGGTTATCCAGTGTACCTTGCATATTAAATATTGAAGTTGGAGACCATACTCGCACGCCGCCGCCACGGTCACCGCTTTGGTTGTTGGTTATCGCGCCACCATTCATATTAAAGGTAGAGTGCTCGCGCACATTTACCCCACCGCCACCATCGCCCGTCGATGTATTTGTTGTGATATTACCACCGTTCATGGTAAACGCGGTTCTTTCCGGCCGGGCGGCCAAGCCCTGAAGAGCTACGCCGCCGCCCGAGGCCGCAGTGTTGAGGGTAATTGTACCGGCATACATAGTAAATACACCATCACTAAGTCTTACGCCACCGCCTTGGCCACTGGCGTTGTTATTCGTAATAACGACATCGTGGCTGTGTATTGTAAAAGCAGGAGTGCCGGCGGCGTCACCCCAGATTGCTACACCGCCACCAACGACTGCTGTATTACGGCTAATTTCCGCATCTCCATACATGTTAAAATTAGCATTGCCTCGTATTGCTACACCGCCCCCTTGGGATGTGTTGGTTCTTGAAGTATTGTTAGTAATTGCGCCGCCATGCATATTAAATACAACTGTGCCTGCCATATGCACGCCGCCACCCGTATTGACGCTGGATTCATTGTCGTAAATTATACCGCCATGCATTGTAATGGTACCACTACCCACAGCGTGGATACCGCCACCTTGGTTATGTGTGAAATTGCCGTCTATTCTACCGCTGTGCATTGTAAGCTGAGAAGCACCTTCTATTCTAATGCCGCCACCATTGGAAGTAGTTCTGTTTCCGTCAAGTTCAACTTCCTCACTTGCGCCAATTATAGGAGTGCCGCCTTCGCCTGGGGTGGGAACACCCATTGTAAGCTGTGCTCCGCCTGCTAGGTTAACACCGCCGCCATTAAACGCTTGATTGTCGGCAATCAATGCAGTACCGGTCATGTTTAATCTGGTATTGGCCGCCATAAACACACCACCGCCATTATTGTTTGGGGTAGTCCCGAGGAGGGCTTGGTTACCGTAAATCCTACCGCCGGTCATTGTAAATATGGTTGTGGCATTACCACTTATATGAACTCCACCGCCAAAGATAGCGTAGTTGTTATAAATTGCGCCACCATGCATTTCAATAGCCGCACCAACACCCGCTACTCTCACTCCACCACCCTGACCTGCTGGAGTGGTTCCGTTTGCAGAATTACCTTCTATTACAGCGTTGTCGGACAGCACAAATCTAGACCTGTACGCGCGGGCGGCATCGAGAATTGATATATGCACGCCGCCGCCACTCTGGGCTTGGTTATTATAAATACGACTGTCACCCATCATCTCAAACAAGCCGGAGCTGTGTACAGCCCCGCCTTCGTTTGCCGCTACATGGTTTTGTATAACGCCGCTGTTCATTACAAATGTTGCATTGTAGGCTATGTGCACACCGCCGCCGTTTGTAGCACCTATATTTTCCTCTATTGTTCCGCCGTTCATTGTAAATACTGCGGTCTGAGCTGCTGTAGGGTTAATTCTTACGCCGCCACCCGGGCGAACGGCACCACCCAGGTTTGTGTTGTATGCCACAAGCGCGTCATCATTCATCGTAAAATTACCGCCGCTTATAAATACACCACCACCACCTTGATCCCCGGAAGAGTTTCTTTCTACACGGGCATTACCTGAGATAACCAATGTACCAGCCGATTGAATACCGCCGCCATGCACCCGAGAAGAATTATTGACAACGCTGCTATAGTCGTACATACGCATGGTAGATGCAAGCCCCATATATACGCCGCCACCATGGTTAGCGTTACTTCCTGGGTTATTATGCTCAAAAATGGTACTTTCGCCATACATAAAAAGGAATGTGCCGCCGGTTCCGGCCATTATTACGCCGCCGCCATTGCCGCCTGTAGTATCGTTGTTGGTAATGCTGCTTTGGTCATACATAGTTACGGTTGCCGAGTTACCGATGCCTGCGTAGATGTTGATACCGCCTCCGGAATATGCACTATTACCATGCAGTCTTGAAGTCCCGCGCATGGTAATTACACCGCCAGCGGCATTTGTACGTATACCGCTTTGGGCAAAGTTGGTTATTTCGGCATCAATAAGCTCCAGATTTCCGCCTTGGACATTCACACCTGTTGCATCGGCAGCAAGCGAACCTGCCACAATAATATTAGTAAGAGTCAAACTCCTGTTTACGGGCACGACAAAGCCCGAACTGGCAAATGTAATGGTGGGCGCGTTACCATTATCATCCCCAACAACTTCTACAATACGTCCCGTAGGGAGGTTAACCGCCGCCACTAATTCAAAATTTGTTGTAACAACAATTACATCTATATCCGCATCCGCAATTGCCGCCGCAAAATCTATGGCATTGTCTACAGATATCATCCCTACAATCGGACTTATCCCTTCAAGCCGCAAACCGGAGTATTCATAATTTTCCGGGTTGTTTATTTCCGGATATTCTAAATCGTTGTCTCGGTCATCACGTGGAGGGTCGGTTTCTTCATCTATATTCTCATTGCTGTTTGGGTAGCCTGTATCCGCCTCAGACGAGTAATCCGATCCGGCGCTACTTTCTTGTTGATAATAGCTGGCGGTCGTACTTGCTACGCGCTCCCCTAAGTGGTGCAAGTAGTCAGTTGCGTCCGCTTCATAACTATAATTTCCTTGGTAGCCCCAATATTCCGCGATTGACTTTGTCGGCGACAGGCAAAAAACCATAAAAATAACTATATAACAAATCCGTTTTCTCATGGCTGTCCTCTTTCTTTTGTTATTAAGGCTCTACCTCAAACTTAATCGCGACCCAAGGAGTAAATCCTTGCGGGAAAGTGAGCATAGCTACCGTTCTTTTAACGAAATTACAAGATTATACTTATGCATATTTAAAACGATTGCCGTAGGGGCGATTATTAATCGCCCGCCCAGATCAGCATATGCGATACTTTCAGGCGAGCCAATACTATTCGTCCCTACAATATGCCATAACGTGCGTAAATGGATAGTTTCGTTTTTAAAGTATCTCCCAACGCTGTAATATTTTATTCTCCCCATTTATCCAAACAATTACCAAGAACATCTAAGCCACATCCTTAAATCACCATTAGAGCTGTAGCGATACAGTCCTCTAAAGAATACCAACTGGTGACCCACAGTCACCAGTTGAAATCACCCCACTCCTTTTCCTTGTGAAAATCTCAATTCTAGGGTATAGTAACATACAGCAAACTGTGACCAAGGGAGACACCACCATGAACAAAGAATACGGTAACGAAAGCATAACCGCATTAAAAGGCGCGGACCGCGTGCGCAAACGCCCCGCGGTAATGTTCGGATCAGACGGAGTAGACGGCTGCCAGCATGCCATTTTCGAAATAATTTCTAACTCCATAGACGAGGCGCGAGAGGGCTACGGCCAAAAAATAGAAATCACCCGCCACGCGGATTTTTCTATAACAGTAAAAGACCATGGCCGCGGCGCGCCTGTGGACTATAACCCAATAGAGAAAAAGTACAACTGGGAATTGCTCTTTTGTGAGCTATACGCCGGCGGCAAATACACCAATAACGACGACGACAGCAACTATGCGTTTAGCCTTGGACTAAACGGACTGGGATTGTGTGCGACGCAATACAGTTCCGAATACATGACGGCAGAAATCCTGCAAAAAGGTTGGCGGTACAATCTACATTTTGAAAAAGGCGAAAACGTCGGCGGCCTAAAAAAAGAAGACTACAATGGCAGAAAAACCGGCACTACAATAAAGTGGAAGCCTGACCGTGATGTTTTTACAGATATATCCGTGCCGCTGGAATGGTATCAAGACATGCTAAAGCGCCAGGCTATAGTAAACGCGGGCATTACCTTCTTGCTGTATGACGAGGAAAGCGATAAAACATTTACGTTCTTTTACGAAAACGGTATCCGCGACTATATTGTGGAACTTGCGGGCAGTACAGCCTTTACAGACCCACATATACTCTCTCACGAAACCCAAGGCCGCGACCGTGCAGATAAGCCCGAATACAAGCTCAAGTTTGAGATTGCTTTCTGCTTTTCTAACGAGGTCAATCTTCTGGAGTATTACCATAACTCCAGCTTTTTGGCATACGGTGGCTCGCCAGACCGTGCGGTGCGCTTAGCGTTTACCTACGCCATAAATGCATACCTAAAAAACGGCAACCACTACAAAAAGGACGAGAAACAGATAACCTTTGGCGATATAGAGGAGAGCCTGATTATAATCAGCAATTCGTTTTCCACCATTACGTCTTACGAAAACCAAACAAAAAAAGCCATCACCAATAAGTTCATCCAAGAGGCAATGACAGAATTCCTACGCAAGCAGCTGGAAGTTTACTTTATCGAGCACAAAGCCGACGCAGACCGCCTTGCCGCACAAATTCTAGCAAATAAACGCAGCCGCGAATCCGCCGAAAAAACCCGCATAACCTTAAAAAAGAAGCTAACCGGCAACATAGACCTAAACAACCGCGTAGAGAAATTTGTAAACTGCCGCACAAAAGACCTTGCGCGGCGCGAGATTTACATCGTGGAAGGTGACTCTGCTCTAGGCTCATGTAAACTTGGCCGCGACGCAGAATTTCAGGCGATAATGCCCGTACGCGGCAAAATTTTCAACTGTCTAAAAGCCGACTACGACCGTATTTTACAAAGCGATATCATAACAGACTTACTGCGCGTGCTGGGTTGCGGCGTAGAAATAAAACGTAAAACCCAAGCTAAAGACATAAGCGACTTTGATATAAACCGCCTAAACTGGAATCGCATCATAATCTGTACCGATGCCGACTATGACGGCTATCATATTCGTACACTTATACTAACCATGCTGTATCGCCTAACCCCTACCCTAATCGAGCAAGGCAAGGTCTTTATAGCAGAAAGCCCCTTGTATGAGATAACCATTGGCAAGAAAACCTTATTCGCCTACACCGAAAGCGAGAAAAACAAAATATTAGCCAAAGCCGAAAAAGAAGGCACAAAGTATCGCCTGCAGCGCTCTAAAGGCTTAGGCGAAAACGAGCCGGAAATGATGTGGCAAACCACCATGAACCCAGAAACCCGCCGTCTCGTGCAAGTGATCCCCGATGACGCAAAAAAAACAGCCGAGATGTTTGAGCTGTTGCTGGGAGATAATTTAAAGGGGCGCAAAGCATTTATCGAAGAGTTTGGGCATTTGTATATAGATTTATCTGAGACGGGTTAATGCGTATAACCACAATAAAAGGCGCGGGAAAATGTTTCGAAACTAGGAAACATTTCCCGCGCCTTTTTTATTTCGGAGAAATCTAATTAGTATTTTGCAAAATACTTTCCGAAATTCGGCGCTTTGCGCTGTAACTTGCAAATGGTTAGACTATCATCCCTTGAATCGCATTCCAAACAACAACAGCAGTGCTAACCACTACAAGAACAAAAGCAAGTATAGTAACCATACCAATTACAAAAAATAATAACATGATAAGGATGCTCTGTATTCGAGTCCTCGTACGTTCTTTGCTTTTTATTTCTGTACTTATCGGCTCACATGTCTCGCAAAAACAACTTCCTTCACGCGCAAATACTCCACACTCCAAACATTTGAGTTGAGTCATACCTACACTCCCCCCTTTTAAGCATATTGCATCCATACACTTGAGTACTGTAGAATTTCTTAAAATATTGGTAAACCCATCGTGTTACACTGTCGCTGGCCGCACCCTTCGCTCCCTAATATGCCCTTTTTCTTTTGAGTGCGTTCTTTGTATTTTCGCGCTTTCGGCGGCATCTATATTCCTATCATCCCTTGTTATTGTAATGGCTGTTACAACTTTACGTGTCTTATTTACTACGATACCATTTTCTTCTTCGCACACTTTCCGCTTCCCATCTTCTTTAGCGGCTCTTGTACCCCAGTCGTCGTTATTAATCGTAAAGGACGCGTGTATGCGCGTAAACGTCAAAGATAATCCATAAGCAAGGAAATATATCGGTGTAAATAAAAAGCTTAAAGGCCGATATAGTAGATAAAAAATATTGTGCTTATACATGATTAATCCAAAGTACAAAATAACGTCTACCACATCGAGGTAAAAACCTCTTGAGATTACTGTCACAATAAAGATAACTGTCGCAATCAGCCAAAAATACGCTTCGGCAAACACCCAAAATAAAAACCACAAACGCCTAGGAAACATATCTATTATTGACCCCAAGCTGCAAATAAATCCAGACCGTTGCCATCTTCTACGTTGTTTTTGAAATTTTCTCCAAGTATTTGGTGCCATTGTCTCGCAGTATGCTGTATTTTGATAACGTGTCTTTCCGCCCGACATTTTTGAAATAGCTGTAAGTGCGCGATCATCCCCTGCAGAAACCTCTACACCAAAAAAAGTGCTAATTTTAAATTCCTCTATGTTTTGCAAAATAAAATCTTTCTTGTGTACACTAAACGCGCCGCTGCAAACTGTTACGCTACCGGTTACAGACTGCGCGCTTCTTCCTAGCTGAAAAGCGCCAAAATATGTTATAGACTGCACCCTTGTAAGGAAATTTTCACCTTTATTTAATATACCAATGTTACCTACAACCGATGTTGTTTTATTATCTTCAAACGGGCGCAGCAATTCGGTTAGCGCATTTGGCAAGATTTCGCTGTCTGAGTCTAACATAAAAATATAGTCACCGGTGGCCTTTAAAAACCCATCAATCATTACAGCCCGCTTACCACGGTTTTCCTCAAAACGAATTAATTGGAACTGGGGCGCGCCCGGGGCATTTCTATGGTCTCTGGCAAAAGATTCTGCTACTCTAAACGCCAAAGGATCCTTACTGCCATCATCTAAGAAAATAACCTCGTGCACAGGGTAATCTAACGCCAATATATTTTCAAGTATCGATACGACAGATGTAGGGTCTTCATTAAAGCAGGTAAGAATTACTGAGACCTTGTAATTTTTGGTTAGCTCATTTGTACATGGCATGTAAATTAGCGCAAAAATTTCTTTAAGCACCAGATACGCAAGCATCAATCCCCCCAGCAAGTGTATGTATTCTGCCCTTGCTGTAAATCGCCAGATTGCAAGGATTAGTACTATCATGGCTAAAGCCGAAACAATTTTACCCAGCGGAGTAAAAGGACGATTTAACTTTTCAACTTCATTTGCGTCTATCGTAGCAGTCTTTTCCTTTTTCCGATACTGCTCATATAATTTTTCTTCCATTACATTTGCATGCATTAGTACACCCCCTGTTCTATACGTATCCTTTGTCTTAAAAGTGCTATAATTGCCAGTAGCGATAGCCTTGCCGCTCCAGCTCAGCTTTATTTAAATTGCTTCTTACATCAATGATAACCTTTTCATTGTTTCGATAATTGCCAAACATGGACTCCAACTTTGCCATATCTATTTTTTTAAACTCATCATGCGCTACTGCAAATATAATGCAGTCCATATCCTGCAAATCATCCAGCGTTACCAAGTCTGTTCCAAATTCATTTTTTACTTCCTCGGCAGGAGCATTAGGGTCAACAACCATCGGGCTCACACCATAGCTGCGCAAGTATTCTATAAGGTCAACTACTTTTGAATTGCGAATATCTGGGCAGTTTTCTTTAAACGTTAGACCTAAAATCGCAACTTTTGCCTGTTTGACAGTTTTGTTTGCCAATATTAGCTGTTTGATAGTAGCCTCGCCTACAAAGGAACTCATTTTTTCATTGATCCTTCTACCGGAGAGAATTAGTTGACTATGGTAACCTAGTTTTTCCGCTTCATATATAAAATAGTGAGGGTCAACACCGATACAGTGGCCGCCAACCAGCCCCGGATAAAACCCTAAGGCATTCCACTTTGTGTTCATAGCACTTACTACGTCTAGTGTGTTAATGCCCATTCTATCAAATACCATCGCAAGTTCATTCATAAAAGCGATATTAACATCCCGCTGCGAGTTTTCAACAACTTTTGCGGCTTCCGCAACTTTAATGGAGTCAGTTCGATGCACACCCGCTTCTACAACTAATTCATAAACTTTTGCAATCTCCTCTAAGCTTTCTGCGTCCATACCTGATACGATCTTAACAATATTTTCTAACCTGTGCACTTTATCTCCGGGGTTTATCCGCTCTGGAGAATAGCCAACTTTAAAGTCTACGCCACATTTTAGACCAGATTCTTTTTCCAGTATGGGAATACAAATATCCTCCGTAACCCCAGGATATACGGTAGACTCATACACAACAATAGAGCCTTTAGTAAGATTTTGCCCAATTAATCTGCTTGCGGAAGTAACGCATGCCAAATCCGGCCATTTGTCGCTGGCAATTGGTGTTGGTACCGCAACAATTAAAAAATTCGCTTCTTTTAACCTCGTACTATCACAGGTAAAGTCAACGGTACAGTTTTGAATTGCCGCATCGCCAACCTCTTTTGTAGGGTCTTTGCCTTGTTGATATGTACGTATCTTTTCCTCGCTTACATCAAATCCGATTGTATCTACTTTCTTTGAAAAGGCTACGGCTAGCGGCATTCCAACATAACCCAAGCCGATTATCGCTAATTTTGTCTCTTTGCTCAAAATTTTGTTATATAAATTTTTCATATGGTTTAACTCCCTAGACTGTTTTGATGATCCTTTTTATAACTTGCCCCATCTGAGAAAAAAAATACTTCTCTACAAAATTGGCACTATGGTAACTTTTGATTTTGTAATCCACACAGACTAATAATTATAGAAGAATTACATAAAGTAAAAGGTTATTAGCATAAAGCTAAGTTTACGGCATTTACTATGCATATAACTCCGTATTTTTGGTGCATCTATGGTGTACAAGTGTGGCAAAATATATACATATAATTATAATTATCTTAAAACTAATAAAAAAATAAGGCCTTATGTCAACCATACTCAGCCTTACAAAATATTTTGTTTGATAGCTGCAAACCCACTGTAAGTGCGACTTATTCCGGATTTTAAAGCTCTGTCCTATCGTTATCCTTGAAAATATATTTTAGCGAATTTTGCGGTGAAATTGCGGTAAATTTGCGGTAATTTTTAACGCGCTCAAAAATCTTGCCTATATTCAGTAGTGTCTCCCACAACCGTTAGCCTTTTACATATACTTGCAACCGCTATAAATTTACTAATCAAAAAGTGGCTTATGCTTTTTAGCATAGCCACTTTTTGCAGGCTAATGAACACCATGAGATTATTAAGACAGAAACCCCTAAAACATCCTTTACACTGGATGCATTCAGGGGATTCTGTCGCAGTTATAATCTATTGTATACAAACAGGCAAAGTTATCAACAATAACGACAAACGATGTGTGCAAATCATCTCTATAGCACATAATATGCTTATTAAGATTTACCGCCAACTTTAGCAACTCACCAAACTCCTGCACAGGTATCGACTCATATTGGGTTAAATTAACCGGTTTATCATAAACTACTATCTCATTGGAGTATTTTTTTAAAATCTCATCCGCCTCACGCTGGTGTAGATTTGTATTAGCCGTAAACTGCCTTAAATTATATATTACTCCAAATACACTTGCCGCGAAAATTATAACAAAAATTACTATTATCGGAAGCGTTGCCCCGCCACTATTTGCAATTACAATACGCTCCCATTCGATATTGGGCGTACCTGCCGTTGCAAGATTAAAAACCTCTGTAGTCAGCGGAAAATGATAGCCATAAGTCGCTACTTGATTTAGTCCCATACCTGCTGAGCCACTACGTATACCAAATTTAAAGTCAACAACAAGCTCCGCAGAAAAACCACGCAGTCCTTGGGCAATAACATTTCCTATCCCCAATTGCTGGCTTTGATATTCCAGCTGCTGGCTATGGCTCTCTATAAACTCAATATATTTTTCTATAAACTCGGCCGGATAAATCCTAAACATGCCGTCGGGAGCATAATCACTATCTTGCGCATTAAAACGAAACTGATATATGTTAATTAACGAGCCGTTGTCCATTATAACTCTGGTAGAAAGCTGATCTGCCGCGATTTGGCCGGTTAAATCATTAAGCGGAAAAACTTCCTGAAAAACTATGTTACCAGAGCTACCATCGGTCGTAGCAATATTTCGTATAACCAGCCTTGCTTGAGCACTGTAACTGTAATACAAGTCCATCCGCTCGCTAACATCAATGGTAAAGCTGCTGTATATTTCTATATAATCCGTATGCGACATTAGAAAATCTTGGCTTTGGCAAATTGGATTTGGATTTTTACCAAAATGAGTATCCTCAAAATAAAATACTTGAAAATCCAAGCTATGCTCACCCGAAAGCCAAACAACAACATCATCATCCGAATGCTCAAGCAAATAAAGCACAGCAACTACAGTCTGAGCAAGAATGATAATGTAGCATATTGCTGTAAGCATAAATCGCATATACTTGCCCATCAAAATCCTCCAAAGATATTTCTAAAAAATATACGTGGATATCCAAAAAACGGTAGAGCTGCACGTACAATACCATGAACATTATCTGCTACAACAACAGCCGGGTCAACAAGTTCGTTGGCATCCCCTTGTGTTATATATTGCCGTTGGCCATATACATCGTAGTCAAAACCTATAACACGATGGATATACACAACACCTGCACGGCTGGTAAAGTGGATAACGTCCCTTTCCTCAACTCTTGTAAAAGCTTCGCCAGAGGGTACTCTTTCGACAAAAACTAAACTCCCTTGCTCGATGTGCCCCGACATAGACCCGGTTAAAACCACCACAGGGTAAATTGGAAACATTCCCATAAAAAACGCAACTACTCCACTTACTAATATAATCGTACCTATATTGTACACAATAGATTTTTTCGCATATTTTTCCGCTCTATTTTCACGTGCCTTAATTTCTCGCCGCTTATCGTTTGTAAGAATATGATGTACAATAATTGTAATAAACAATAAGCCGATAATTATTAATGAAAAGACAAGAGATGTAATATTAGGCAATATAGGCGAGAGATACGGCACCATAATATAAACAAAACTTATCATTATAGTCGATAATAAATTTCCCTTTATGGCAAAATAACTCGCCGCAATACTAACCATAAGTTGAACAAAAATTACTTCGAAAAAAACCGTTTGCACAGGCATGTGCCCATTAAAAAATGTACGCAACCCTGGCATATGCCCAAATGCAAGTACTACTGTAAGCATAATAATTACCGGTATACGCTCTTGCATATTGCTTTGCTTCATAAGGCGATACCGTATTAGCTCGCCCAAAACTACCGCTACTCCTATATCCCAAAGATTGTGAGCTATAACCGGTAAATTTACCGTCATAATATTATTGTTTGCTCCAAACAATAAACTAACAAGAAGTAAGGAGCCGGCTAGCGCCACTATTGATAAAATAGCAACCATTGTGGTTTCATATGATTTATGTATAGGCCGCTTATCAATACCCAAGAGGGCATAAACTGCCGTTGCAAGTGCAATATATATCAATGGCCGCACCCCCGCATTGTAAACAGTAACAATGTCGGCAGGGATTATCATAAACGTAATTTGCATGCACGTAAGTATTGTGCATACAAATATTGTAAGTTTAAGGTTGTTGTTTTTCATATTTAAGACCTTTAGTAGCATTTTAATATGGTATGTATAGTAGTTTGAAAACTACTTACCGGAATTCGGCGGTTTGTGATATCGCTTGCTAAAAGATTTTAAAGTTAAACAGCTAGTACAAAAAACCAAAAACCGCATATCAGCGAGAGGGAAAACTATTATGCGATTTTTGGTTACGCTGATGGATATACTGTTACCCACATATAACAAATTGGCTCTATACCTATGTATCAAACATGAGGGAAACTATAGCCCCCATTTCGTTATACATTTACAAATTATAGGCTGCTGTTGCTATATGTATTACTTACTGCCTACCTAATAGGCTCGTAGTTAATATTAATTGTGAAGAATGTATGCATGTTCACTTCATGTGGGAAATGAGGACCCATCCAAATTGCTGTTACAGTATAGGGAACATATTCACCAGGGTGAACTATTCTATGCTGTAGATCTTCTGCCTCAATATGAAAACCTGGAATAGGGAAACCGTGGAAAACATCTATGCCGTGTATATGCACAGGTACCGTTCCATGGTTTGCAAAAGTACCCATTAAGATTGCCTCGCCATGGCTAAAAAACTCCATTCCCCATGTAATCTCACTAGGGGTAAAGTAAGCATATTGGTGCACATCACCCCAATTGCTATGAGTTTGTGCATCAACCCATATAACTGAAATAATTCCACCGTGAACGCCTGCTCTACCATTGATAATAAGTTGCCCGGGAGCAGCAGCAAACGCTGCGCCAACTGAGAATAGAAGTACAAATGCAAGCACCAAAAGAGTGATGCGCTTTCTATTTTTTACGTTTTTCATGACTTAGTCACTCCATTCTTTTTTATTAGTTAAAGCCAAAAAATCCCTCTCTAGGCTTATTATAGCATTTAATTCGTTAGAGTGCCAAGTTGTTATTTACAACTTATTCTTATTTGTGTTCACATGCATCTTTTAGCGGCGTAACCTTGCCTTGGATTAGGGATAGCATTTACTATAATGTATCCAAAAAATAACGCGCTATTTATCCAAACCAGGCTAACTACAATCTCTTAACCATGATATAGTCTTCCGCTTTTTCTTCTATGATTTCGTAACCCAGTCGCTTATAGAACCGTGCGGCGGGGTTACTTTTTTGTACAGATAGCGAAGTTTTGGTATAGCCTTTTTCGCGAAGAAGAGAGAACAAGTGCTGCATCAGGACTTCACCTATGCCTCTTCCACGATACTCTGGCAAAATGGATATGGCAAGCTCTGGTGTATTGTCGTCTATATTGCCGTATGCGGGGATAATTCGTGTCCATGCCGCGCCCACGGGTTTGTCGCCTATTTCTGCAATTACTCCCGTGTCGTGTTCGCTTGCGCCAAAATTCTTGATATAAACATATACGTTTGGGTCAAAAATAACATCCCGCGAGGGCAGCGGTTCGCCCTCGGGGATGTAAACTGCTTGGTATAGAAATTCTTCCAGTAAGGGGAAGTCGGTTGGATTGACTTGGCGAGTAATCATGCGCGTATCTCCGTCAAACCACCCATATAAGGCACAAGCACTTCCGGTACTTTTATACTGCCGTCTGCCTGCTGGTAATTTTCCATTATTGCCGCGGCGGCACGACCTACTGCCACACCACTACCGTTTAGCGTGTGCGCAAATGCAGGCTTATCGGTTCCGTCTTTAAATCGAATACCCGCACGCCGCGCTTGAAACGCCTCAAAGTTACTACAGCTGGAAATTTCCACATAGCGATCGTAGCTTGGCATCCACACTTCAATATCGTAAGTTTTTGCACTGGAAAAGCCCATGTCACCACCACATAGAGCGGATACACGATATGGCAATCCCAACTTTTGCAAAACATCTTCTGCATCGGCTGTTAGGCTTTCCAATTCCTCGTAAGATTTATCCGGGTGGACAAACTTTACAATTTCCACCTTATTAAACTGGTGAACACGAATTAACCCACGCGTATCGCGCCCGGCAGAGCCTGCCTCTTTGCGGAAACATGGAGAATATGCGCAATATTTCAATGGCAGACGCGCCGCGTCTATAATTTCCTCACGGTGGATATTGGTAACGGGAACTTCCGCCGTGGGAATAAGATAGTAATCCGTATCGGTCAAATGAAACATATCTTCTTCAAACTTTGGTAGCTGCCCTACCCCAAACATGCTGCGTTTATGCGCGATAAACGGCGGCAAAATTTCTTCGTATCCATTGGCCGTGTGGCGATCCAGCATAAAGTTGATAAGTGCCCGCTCCAGCCTTGCACCGGCTCCTCGGGACAACATAAAGCGCGCACCTGTTATTTTGGAGGCGGTAGCAGGTTCGATAATTTTTAACTCCTCGCCCAAATCCCAGTGCGCTTTTGGGGCAAAGTCAAATTTAGTTGGGTCTCCAAAGCTTCGCACTACCACATTTGCGGTGTCGTCTGCGCCTTCGGGTACGGAAGAGTGCGGAGTATTGGGGATGTTTATTAGAAATTCTTCCAGCTTATCGTCGATTGCTTTTACATCTGGCTCCAGAGCTTTTATTTCGTCTGCAAGCTCCTTCATTTCTGCCATTATTAAAGCTGCGTCCTGTCCCGCCTGCTTTAGTGCAGGGATTTTTTTAGAGGCCGCGTTTTGCCGCGCCTTCATCTCTTCTATTTTTTGCAGAAGCTCGCGGCGGCGTTTGTCAATTGCGCCGAATTGGTCTAAGTTAAAGTCCTTACCACGCTTTGCTAAGGCGGCTTTTACCGTGTCAAAGTTTTCGCGTAGTGCTCTAATGTCTTGCATTTCGGTCACTCTCCTCTAATAATCATAATGCATTACAGTGACAATTGCTTTTGCATAAAATGCCCGGTGGTAGGTATCTTATCCGCGCGATAGTAATCTACATCGTCGATCTCCAAGTTAACAGGACGCATAACCGTTAGCGCAGACTTTTGCTTTAATGTGTACACGCTAACCCCGCCGGACGTTTTGGACGTATTTAGCGGAATAAGTGACGAATTTATAATTTTAGCCTTGTCCTTGTCACGTTGCAAGTATAAATCTGTATCTGCCGCAATCCAATGCATACTTACAAGCGGAGAACGCTCGGAATAAGCATTAACCAACTTACGTCGGTTGGTCTTGGTAGCGTACGCCGACAATTGCACCTTGGCAACCTTACCATTTACAAACCCAAACAGCATGTATCCACCATAGTCCCGTGCTTGCACAACATGAATTACCCGCTCACCTTGCTGCATATCCAGCACATTAGTAAGGTACTCCCCCAGTGACGACGCTTTACAGTCCGGCAAGTCGTATATCTTCATCTTATACACATTATGTTGGTCGGTAAACATCAGGATTTCTTCTTTATTGGTAGCTTCGATCTCTTGTACGATGAAGTCGTCTTCTTTCAGATATTGCACATCTGCCGCGCGAAGCGACACTAGTGATACTTTTTTAATGTAATTATGCCCAGTCAAGAACAGTTTTAGATTATAGTCCTCGATAAAACTCTCCTGTGCCAACGGCGGTGCTTCCGCGGCGGTGATAATTTCCGTACGGCGGTCTTTTCCGTATTTTTTTGCGATTTCCTTTAGCTGGTCGGAAATAACACCTCTTATCAACTCTTCCGAGCCGTAAGTTTTTTTCAAATTAACAAGCTCAGCCTCAAGCTCGGTACGCTCGTTTATGCGGTTTTGCAGATATTCTCGGTTAATATGACGTAGTTTTATTTCTGCGATAAACTCTGCCTGAAGGCTTGTAATTTTAAAACCTGCCATAAGATTGGAAATAACTTGCGACTCTTTTGGAGTTTCACGGATAATTTTTATCGCTTTATCTATATCGATAAGAATTTTCTCCAAACCTTCTAGCAGATGCAGTTTGGCGGATTTTTTCTCGATATCGTATGCCAGCTGCCGTTTAATGCAGCCTATGCGGAACTCTGTCCATTCTTCCAATACTTCCCGTATCCCCATAACCCGCGGGCGGCCGTTAACAAGAAAGTTAAAGTTACAGCTAAAACTGTCCCGCAAAGTGGTTAACTGGTACAGTCGTTGCATAAGCTGCTCGGGATCGGCAGATTTTTTTATGTCGATGGCTATTTTCAAACCATTAAGATCTGTCTCGTCACGCACATCGTTTATTTCGCGGATTTTGCCTGTTTTAACCAGCACCGCTATCTTGTCTATTATCGCCTCTATTGTAGTGGTGTACGGGATTTCGTAAATTTCGATGCAGCTATTTTTTTTATCAAACCGCCACCGTGCGCGCACCTTAAAAGAACCTCGACCTGTTTCATAAATGCTTTCGATATCATCCGGCACAAAAACAAGTTCGCCACCTGTAGAAAAATCTGGTGCGAGAAGCGTCTTGCTTATCTTATGGCTTGGATTTTTTAACCATTCGATGGTGGTTTTGCACACTTCCCGTAGGTTGAAGCTACAAACGGTGCTAGCCATACCTACGGCGATACCATGGTTAGGTGTCACCAGCAAATTTGGGAAAGTTGTAGGTAGCAATAGCGGCTCCGTTGTTGTTGCGTTGTAGTTGTCTACCATGTCCACAACATTTTTGTCTATATCCCGAAAAATCTCTTTGCAAATATCGTCGAGTTTAGCCTCTGTATAACGGCTGGCGGCGTATGCCATATCGCGGGAATATTGCTTTCCGAAGTTACCCTTAGAGTCTACAAACGGGTGCAGAAGCGCGTCATTGCCGCGGGTCAGGCGTACCATAGTCTCGTATATAGGCCCATCGCCATGCGGGTTAAGCCGCATAGTTTGTCCCACTATATCAGCGGACTTTATCCGCCCGCCGGTAAGCAGCCCCATTTTGTACATGGTGTACAAAAGTTTGCGATGTGATGGTTTAAACCCGTCAATTTCCGGGATGGCGCGAGATACTATTACGCTCATGGCATACGGCATGTAATTCATTTCCAGCGTATTGGTTATTGGCTGCTCTATTATATGGCTTTCTATAATTTTGGATGGTTCGGTTTTTTTTGGCAAGTCGGTCAGTCCTTTGTTTGACGTTTTCTTTATGAGAATATCAAGTTTTCACGGGTCTATAGCGGTTTAACTTTAAAACCCTTTCGCAAGCTATAGCACAAACCGCTGAATTTCGGAAAATAGTTAAACTACTATATTGTAGCATTTTAAGCGAAATTAGACTACTGCAAAATCATAAATTATTTTTATGGCCATTTAGCCATAAAAAAAAGGAGCATGTAATGCTCCAAATACATTTTTTATCAAAGATATAGTATTTTGCTACAACAAACCTACCGCCGCAAATTAAGCCGCCAATCTAGCTCCCCGCGGTCAAGCGCAAGCAGAAGTGTTTCCGCAGTAG
>Ga0123352_10000894_pt1 | contig 37921 bp, 38 predicted proteins | sample TergutLab28metaG_FD_89700 | JGI IMG/M metagenome (GOLD analysis project Ga0123352, IMG submission 89700) | Labiotermes labralis P1 segment gut microbial communities from Petit-Saut dam, French Guiana - Lab288 P1 | ecosystem: Host-associated > Arthropoda: Insects > Digestive system > Gut ... | reverse complement strand
CGTAGTTATGATTTTCAAGCTCTTATAGGGCTTGTTTGCTATACTGTTTTGTCCATCCATTGTCTTGTTAAAAATTTTCTAAGAAAATTTATTTTGGGTATTGACAATTCTTAGCTGGACTTATTCATTGTCATTGTGGGTGTAACTTGCAATGACATCGCTTGATTTCCATATACACAACACCAAATTATCATCGCTTTTTGTAGCATATTTTTCACTAAACACTCCATCAACCATTGTAATAATTTCATCACTAACGGCTACAAAAACTGCTCTATCTCGCTCGTGGCGTGGTATTTTTTTATCAATAAAATAATCCTTCATTTTCTTCGTTCCACCAGAAAGTGTAATTTTGTCACCATTTAAGCGTGTTCTAACCATCACCTCATCAACAACATCACGTCTTATGCGCATTTCAAAACGTCCGTCAAAATCGACCTTTAGCTCATCTTTTCCTAAATAAAACCAAGTATCAATTTCCTCAGCATAAATTTTATGCCCAATAGGTAGGTGATAGCTTAATTTAAGAGGTTTGTCGGGTTTTGTAATTTCTATTTTTCCATATACATTACGAGCCACCAAGCCATCAGGAAGGTTGATTTGTCGCCCTGTTTCACCATCTTGCAAATCTAATATAGCCTCAATATGTTCAAAGGTAATATTTTCTAAATCTCCTTTTATATTCTCAATCTCATGTCTAATGCGCCGCCTTCGTAAGGGCAACTTGTGGTCATCTACATTTTGCGCCATTTCATCCAGTAAATTCTGCTCTGTACGTGATATTTCCGCCAGTTTTGCCAAAGTTTTAACAATTTGCGGATTAAAATCTTCGGATAATTTTGGCAAGTATTCTAGCCGTATTTTATTGCGTGCAAACTTACTTTCGGTGTTAGTTAAATCGACCCTAAATGGCAATAAATTGACATTGCAGTATTCCTCGATTTGTTTACGGCTGACATCCAACAATGGTCTAATTATGCCGTTATTGACAGGCAAAATACCCTTGATTGACCCAGTGCCACGCAACACTTGCAATAACACGGTTTCTGCCACATCATTTTGATGATGACCAACCGCAATGCCTTGCAAGCCCTTTCTATCAGCTATTTTGCGGAAAGTATCGTAGCGAATTTTACGTCCCGTCGCTTCTATTGATATTTTACCTTTTTTTGACAAATCTGCAACATCGGCATAAACAATTTCATATTCAACATCTAATTTTTGGCATAATTCTGCACAAAATTCGGCATCTGCATCGGCTTCATTGCCACGCAAGCCGTGATGAATATGCACTGCAAAAAGCCGCAAATTCAACTTTTCACGCAAAATTGTTAAAAAATGTAAAAGACATACAGAATCCGCACCGCCAGAAAAACCTATCAAAATACCATCGTTGGCTTGTAACATCCTATATTTTTCAATTGCTTGCATTACCATTTTTTCCATTGATTAACCCCCAAAAATCAACAAATAATATTGTTGAGGTGAAAATATGAAAAGATTATTTTTAACACTATTTATACTGTTTTGTATTGCAAAACCTGTTGTTGCTTCGCCGCTTGAAACTTTATATGGTGCGGTTTCGGGAGATTCTGCGGTTGTGCCTATAATAATGTATCACGCATTAGAGGATACACCAGATAACCGTTGGGAGATAACCGAAGCAGAGTTTGAGGCGGATTTGCGCCATTTGTTGTTGCTTGATTATACCCCTGTTGTAATGCAGAATTTGATTGATTTTGTACATTATGGCAAGGCGTTGCCGCAAAAGCCCATTGTACTGAGTTTTGATGATGGTCGCCAACCAGCGTTAAATATTTTGTTACACCTGTTAGAAAAATATAACACGTGCATAACAATGGCAATTATCGGCTCTCAGACCGATAAATATACAAATCTTGCCAGCGAAGGACACGAGCGTAATTTTCCACATATGACTTGGGATGATGTGGAAAATGCGATAAAATCTGGCAGAATTGAAATTGGTTGCCACAGCTATGATTTGCACGGTAGCATTGGTGTTGGTAAAAAACGTGTAGAAAGCGAAATTGATTATAGAACCCGATTTTTAGCCGATTTGCAACAATTTGCCGAGGTGTTTTATCAGCACACGTTGTTAAGTGCTAATAGTTTCACTTATCCTTTAGGCATATTTAGCGATTTATCAGACGAAATTATTAAATCTGCGGGGTATCTTGCTAGTTTAACCTGTCGGGAAATTCCTAATACAATCATCGTTGGCGACCACGATAGTCTTTTCCAATTGGGCAGATACAACCGTCCGCCACATATTGACAGTGCGACATTTTTTAAGAATATTGGCATAGACTAATTTGTTGTGCGGAAAGCAAAGGATGAGCTTCCTTGCTCCCAAGTGGCGAAAACTTCGTATATGTAGACATTTCCGTCGTCGATTATTTGGATTGTTTGGTTGTGGATTGTTATATGGGCAAAATCTTCATAACCTGCACCTTCTAACCACCGCACAATGCGTATGGTTTGAGGATTTGGTGTGAAATTTAGAGTTATTTCGTTTACGCCTTCATTTAGTATTAGTGTGGCACGTTGTAATTGTTCATCTGATAATTGCAACGGATGCGGGGAATCAGATAAAATACAAGTGTCATAATTGCCATTATTAAAACACCAATTTGTTGTACCTTGAAGTGCTTGAACAGACTGTTCGTTAAGTTGCACTTTTAAGGTTGGTAAAACGTTATTACTTCGCCCGCAACCAATGGTTGCAATTGCCGAAATAATTACTAAAACTAACAGTAGCTTTCTAATAATCACCATTTTTAATTGATGCATCTACTGCCTCCTGTCTGCGCTGTACGTATTCACGATGTTGGTATGGTGTCATAAGGACTTTGCGGGGTTTTGCACCATCTTCGGGTCCTACTAATCCCCTGCCCTCTAGTTCCTCCATCATACGTGCCGCACGGTTGTAACCAATGCGGAATTTGCGTTGCAACATTGATGTGCTGGCTTTTTCACGTTCGACGATAAAGGCAATAGCATCTTCAATAAAAGGGTCAGAATCTGTTGAAAATAGGTCTACATCTGGCATTGCGGTGATTTTTTCAATCATTTCTTCGCTGTATTCCACTGCGCCGTCTTGTTTGATGAAGCCGACAATATTTTCCACTTCCTTATCGGAAACAAAAGAACCTTGTATGCGGCGTGGTTTGTTTAAACCGATTGGCGAGAACAGCATATCGCCTTTACCAAGCAGTTTTTCGGCACCTACAGCGTCTAAAATTGTGCGGCTATCTGTACCGCTGGAAACAGCGAAGGCAAGACGGCTGGGTACATTTGCCTTGATTAAGCCAGTGATAACGTCAACGGATGGGCGTTGAGTGGCTATGATTAGGTGAATACCTGCAGCACGGGCTTTTTGTGCAAGCCGCACAATGCTTTCTTCAACTTCTTTACCGCAGGTCATCATTAAATCTGCTAATTCGTCAATAATTATAACTATTTGTGGCAATTTATCTTCGCCTTTTTCGGCAAGATGAGCGTTGTAACCCGTCAAATCACGCTTTCCCGTTTCTGCAAAGCGGTTGTAACGTGTGTCCATTTCACGAACTGCCCAAGCTAATGCGCCATTGGCTTTTTGCGGGTCAGTTACAACAGGGATTAGCAGGTGTGGAATACCGTTGTATACTGATAGTTCCACCACTTTTGGGTCTACCATTAGTAATTTTACTTCGTCGGGTGTTGCTTTATAAATGATACTTGCTATTAGTGTGTTGACACATACGGATTTACCCGAACCTGTAGAGCCTGCTATAAGCAAATGCGGCATTTTTGCGAGGTCGGCAACCACTATATTGCCCGCAATATCTTTGCCCATAGCGAAGCTGAGTTTTGATGGGTGCGACCAAAAAGCATCGTCGTCGATAACTTCACGCAAAAATACTGCTTGTACTTCTTTGTTTGGTATTTCTATGCCGACAACAGATTTGCCGGGGATTGGGGCTTCTACACGTATGGATTCTGCGGCTAGGTTAAGTGCCAAATCGTCGGATAGGCCTGCGATTTTGGATACTTTCACGCCGCTACCCGGCGATAGTTCGTAGCGTGTTACTGTTGGGCCTTTTGAAACTTCGACAACCCTTGCGGTTACGCCGAAGGATTGTAAAGTTTCTTCTAGTTTTTTAGAATTTTCTAGGATTTCTGCACGGGAAGCTAGGGATGGTTGATAGCTATTTTCACGCAATAGCTCGACGGGTGGAAATACGTATTGCGTCGGTTCTTCAGGGGTTTTTGCTAGGTTGATTCCGGCGGGTGTTGTATCGGTTTCCCACGGCGGGGTTTCGTTTTTTTCTTCGGGCATTATTGGGTCGGGGGTATGTTCTGCACCTTCTACGAAACCTTTTATGTCGATGGTGTATTCTAGTTCTGTATCAGTTATTGGTTCTAAAGTAGTAATTGGGGCGGCTTCAGCTGGTTTTTCTTCTTGCATTGCTTCACGCACGAAAGGTACTGCTGTCATTGCAAAAGGTGATGATGCTGTTGGGTTTTCAGTAACGACAGGTTCTGACATAACGATGGTTTCTTTGCTTATGGCTTCTGACCAATCAAAGGGGCGTTTTATTGGCTCGTCGGTTTGTACGTAGGCGTATGTGGCTTCTTCCTCTTTACGTTCGGCACGTTCTGCGGCTTTTTCACGATATTTTTCACGTAAGTCTGCGCCTGTGTGGTGAATTTTTTTGGCAGATTTGCCTAGTATGGCAAAAATTGACTGACCTGTGATGATGATGAATAAAATAGCGAGAAGTGCAATAAAAAGGATATATGTAAGGATTTCGCCGATTAATAAAGTAAATGCTGTGGATAACGCCGCACCGATAATGCCACCGTTGTTCCAGGCACCGTTTGTGAAGGCGTGTGCGATATATTGCCAAAAGGTAGAATCTTCGGGACGCATAGAGCCTATTAAATGCGTTAAACTAATTACAAGAATAAAGATGGTGGCAAACATTATTATTTTGCCCATTGTGAAATAGTCGGTTTTTTTAAGCATTAAAACAACTGCCCAGCTGACCAAGGCGAAGGGCAGGATGAATGCACCAAGCCCGATTAAACCTGTGAATAACGAACTAATCCATTCGCCCAAAAAGCCGCCGATGCCTAATAGAGATAGTGCGATAAATAACGCACAAAAACCTAGGATTATTGCGACGATTTCGTGCCTTAAACCCGTTTTTAGCGGTGGGGTCGTTGTCTTGCTTTTGCTTACTGTAGATGGTTTCTTGTTTGTATTTTTACGCTGTTGCGCCATAATATCCCTCCGAATAATGCATTAAACTTTATCATAACATATTATGGTGCCATTTTCAAGATAGAAAGGATAAGACGTGAAAAATTTTTATTTGCAGAACAAAGATTTTATTGATAAATTGGGATTTTTGTTGTTGGTGGCAGGAATTGTTTTTGCCGCTGTTTTTTTGATGAGCTATGTTGCACCTTTTGTTGCTGGTTATGTTATTAGCTTGATTTTATCGCCTTTGGTAGGGCTATTGCATATGAAGTGGCGAATACCACGTGGGGTTTCTGCGGCTGTGCTTATTCTGCTTACTATTGCATTAATTTTTGCGCTTGGCGGGTTGTTGGTTGGTAGGATTATTGACCAAATGGCAGAGTTTTCTACAAATATACCACAGTATATAGAAGGTTTGCGGGTTTCTTTTGATAATTTGGCGGCAAATTTAGGTCTTTCGCTTGATTTTGAAAGTGTTTCCGAAAGGCTTTTGGCTTTTATTACAGGACTTTTGCAACGAGGTGCTGAAGGCGGCAATTTTTTAACCGCCATACCTAGTGCAATTTTGGGTATTGTGCTTGCAATTATATCCGCTTTCTTCTTTATTAAAGATAAAGAATTTATAAAGGCAAAGGTTGTTGGACTTTTTCCTGAAAAAATCCATTATAAGGGCGGCAAGGTGCGTAAATCTTTGATTAGTTCCTTAGGCGGTTATGCTCGTGGGCAACTTATTATAATGTCTTTAATTGCGACTATTTGTGGCATTGGTTTGACGGTGCTTGGTTCGTCATATTCTATTTTTGCCGCTATTGGCATTGCTGTGTTTGACATCATACCTATTTTTGGTGCGGGTGGTATACTTATACCTTGGGCTATATTTTCATTTATTGATGGAAACACTGCATTTGGTGTTGGACTTTTGGTTATTTCTGTTGCGTGTTTTCTTGCTCGTCAATTATTAGAGCCACGAATTGTTGGCAAACGTATTGGATTGCACCCAATTGTTTTGTTGATGTCGATTTATTTGGGAATTACGCTAATTGGCCCTGCGGGGATTTTGGCAGGTCCTTTGGTTACTTTGTTGATTAAGATTATTATGGAAACAAAATTGCAAGACAGTGATGGAATCGCAGGTCAAACTCGTAATGATTTATTGAAATAAATTTACGTATTGCTAAAGTTTTTTGTTTGTGATAAAATAGATTTATACGTTGCAAAGTATATTTTTTTGTCGTTGAAATTTTTGGGAGATGTTATATGCGCTTTGTAAGAGTTGATGATATAAAACAAGGTATGGAAGTGGCTCGTGGTATATATGACGGTAGCGGGGTTTTGATGCTTCGTGACGGTTATATTATTGACTACAGCCATATCTCTGCGCTTAAAGAACTTGGTTACCCTGGTATTTATATACACGATAAGATATCGGAAGGTATTGAACCCGAGGAGATTATAGATAACGTCACAAGAACCACTGCAATAGGAACAATTAAAGAGATGTACAGCGGTATAGGCGACAATAAAAAATCGAGCATTGCCACGGTGCAGGCGATGTCTGATGAAATTACAGACCTTGTTACAAATGTTGCGGCGCGTATTTTTGAATCGGATTCTTCAGTCATTAACGTGCCACTTTTGTGTACCTATGACGAATATACCTATAGACATTCTGCTGACGTTGGGGTATTGTCAATAGCGTTAGGCAAGGCTTTGGGGCTTACACAAGAGCAGATGACCGACTTGGGTAAAGCCGCATTTTTGCACGATATTGGCAAGATGTTTATCCCAAAAACAATTTTACATAAACCCGCAAAATTAACCGAAAACGAATTTGGTTTGATGAAATCACATTCTGCCCGTGGTTATGATTTTGTAGAATCTGCGCTTAAACAAAAGGGCATAATTTGTCGGTCTGTTTTACATCATCACGAGCGTTGGGATGGTGCTGGTTATCCTTTTAGGCTGAAAGGCGAACAAATTCCTTTGTATTCCCGTATAATAGCGGTTGTTGATGTTTTTGATGCAATAAGCTCTGCACGTCCATATAAAACAGCAAAAATTGCAACAGAAGGCTATGAATTTGTTATGGCAAACAGCGGACAACATTTTGACCCAAAAGTTGTTGGGGCTTTTGTGCGCAGTATCGCTCCTTTTCCTGTTGGGCTTACTGTTATGTTGTCTAATGGTTTAATGGGTGTTGTCATTAAAAATCATCCCAGCTTTATGTCACGACCTGTCGTTAAGGCTTATGAGCCTGAAAATCCTACTTCGTATGAAATTATCGACCTTGCTTATGATATGAGTGCGTTGAACATAACTATTGTGGAAACCAGTTGATTGGTTGATGGTGACCAAAGGTTCACCCTACAAGTTGCATATTGAATTTAGTTTATGGATTGTGATGATATAAGGAGTGTTGATAAAGTATTAATTACACTTTACTTAATTTGGTGTTTGTGATATAATAGTCAAAGATGGTTTAGGTGTTTTTTAACATATGAAAAGGGGTGTCTATTATGATTGCGATGATTATTCTTAGTGTATTGTTTGCATTAAGTATAGTTTTTTGCGTTATTTTGTTGCTACATATAAAGAAGATTAAACAACAGTCGATAGAAATAATAAAGCAAGCAGATGCATCGCAAGACCTGTTACATACTATAATGGACACTGCACCTTTTACAATTAGTTTTTGGGATTCGACAGCAAATATAATACGAGCTTCTAGCCAAACCGAAAAATATTACGAAATATCTAACCGTGATTATTATATACAACATTTTGCTGATTTTTCTCCACAATTTCAACCTGATGGCTCGCCTTCTGTTAGCCGTGCTAAAGAGCTTATTTTGGGGGCTTTTCGTGATGGCTATACCCGTTTTGAATGGATGCACCAAACCGCAAGCGGCGAACCTTTGCCAACAGAGGTGGTTGCAGTAAAAGCCAATTATCAAGGCAAAAACGTGGTTATAGCTTATACAAACGATATGCGGCGTGTAAAGGCGGCATTGCAGACAGAAGCTAATGCCCACGCTCTTACAGGAGTTTTGGTTAACTCTGCACCATATGTAATGAATTTGTGGGATAAGGATATAAAATTAATACGGACAAGCCATAAGGCTTTAGAGATGTTTAAGGTTGATAGCCGTGAAGAATATATTGATTTGTTCTTTGAATTATCACCTAAATATCAGCCTTGCGGTAGGTTGTCTGATGAATTGGTACAGGAAAAATTAGAGCAAGTCTATAAATATGGTTTTGTTAAATTTGAATGGATGCATTGTGCAAAAGATGGTGAAGAATTACCGTCGGAGGTTACATTGGTTACCTTTGAACATAATGGCGAAAAGATGATGGTTGGTTATATAACCGATTTGCGACCCATAAAGCAAGCTATGCAAAACGAGCGCGAAGCATTGGAAATGACAACGAAGTTTTTAGAATTTGCGCCATATTTATATAATTTATGGGACGAGCATCTTAACCTTATTGATGTAGGGCGACAAACTATGGAACTTTTTGATGTACCCAACAAAGAATATTACATCAATAATTATCGTGATTTTTGGCCAGAACGTCAGCCTTGTGGCACAGAATCTTATGTGCTTGCACGCAAATTTGTTGCTATAGCTATAAAAAAAGGTCGTGCAAGGTTTGAATGGGTAAATAAAAATAAAAATGGAGATGAAATACCTGTAGAAGTTACTTTAGTACATTTTGTACATCGTGAGCGTAATCTTATAGCGGCGTTTATTGTAGATTTGCGCCCTATACGTGAAGCGATAAAGCGTGAATTAGAAGCAAACGACCTTAACGAGATGCTGTTGCGTGGTACGCCGCTTATGACCACTGTTTGGGATGAAAAACATAATTTATTGTCGGCAAACCAGCAAATAATTGATATAATGGGTGTTTCTAGCGAAGAAGAATTGGTCGAGCGTATGGCAGAGTTCCAAATGGATCCACAGCCTTGCGGCACTTCTCATACCGAAAAAGCGGCACAATATATTCAAACAGCTTTAAAGGACGGACATTGCCGTTTTGAATGGTGGCATATAACATCCGATGGCGAGCCTTTGCCTGTAGATGTGCATTTGGTACGCTTTATGCGACGTGGTAGCCCTATGTTGGTATCGTATGCCAGTGATTTGCGTGAGATTAAATCAATGCTCGAGGAGCTTGACGCAACGCACCAATCCGTGGTAGCAGCAGAAGAAAAAGCGCAATTATTGCTACAAGAAGCTCCTGCGGCAATAACGGTTTATGACAATAATTTACAAGCCATTGATTGTAATGCACAGGCGGTTACAATGTTTTTAGCCGCAAATAAAGATGAATATTTAGATAACGTTAATACGTATATGCCGCAATTTCAGCCAGATGGTACAAATTCTTATGAACTTCACCGTGAATTGATTAAGCAGGCTTTACGGGAAGGACGTTCACGTTCAGAACTTATATGTGAAAGAAGCGATGGTTCGCTTTTATCAACGGAAGTTGTTTTTGCACGAGTGCATTTTGATGAATATTTAGGTGTTATAGAATATACAACCGACCTAACCGAGATTAAAGAAGCGCACGAAAAACAACGTGCTTCCGATGAAGAAAGCCGTGCAAAAACCCGCTTTTTGGCGCATATGTCGCACGAAATACGCACGCCGATGAATGCGGTTTTGGGTATAGCAGAAATGCAATTACAAAGAAATGGACATACACCAGAAACCGAAGAGGCATTTATGCGTATACACGCATCGTCAAATCTTTTGCTTACCATCATAAATGATATTTTGGACTTGTCTAAGGTAGAAGCGGGCAAGCTAGAGATTGTACCGTTTAATTACGAAACTGCGAGCTTTATTGTTGACACGGTTCAATTAAATTTAATGCATATCGGCTCGAAGTCAATTAAATTTACGCTTAATATTGACGAAAACCTGCCGACAAATCTTTTTGGTGATGAAACCCGCATAAAACAGATTTTGAACAACCTAATGTCAAATGCGTTTAAATATACGCTTGCAGGGCAAGTAGTTCTTACGGTTTGCCGTGAAGAATGTGATATTGCGGATAATGTGATGCTTGTAATGCGCATTTCTGACACAGGGCAAGGTATGACGCAGGAACAGATAAATTCGCTGTTTGAAATTGATTTTGCACGTTTTAATAATTTTACACGATTTAATATCAAAGCCAACCGTTATATCGAAGGCAGTGGGCTTGGGCTTACAATCGCACGTCAATTGATTGAAATGATGGGCGGCACAATGCATATTGACAGCAAACCTAATACAGGTAGTATTTTCACTGTGCGTATACCGCAACAGGTTGCAGGTGTTGATGTTTTGGGTGCAGAGCTTGCTCAAAATCTGCAAAACTTAGAAACAACCACCTCATCGCTAAGGCGTATGCGTGATATTGTGCTGGAGCCAATGCCGTATGGGCGTGTGCTTGTTGTAGATGATGTGGACTCTAATATCTATGTAATTAAAGGCTTTTTACAGCCTTATAAAATTGCTGTTGATTCTGTAGAAAATGGTCAATCTGCCGTGAATAAAATTAAAAACGGCGAGGTTTATGACATAATTTTTATGGACCATATGATGCCGGTAATGGATGGTATTGAAGCCACACAAATTATTCGTGAATTTGGATACACCGAGCCCATTGTAGCACTTACGGCAAACGCTTTGGTTGGGGCAAGAGAGCAGTTTTTAAATAATGGCTTTGACGGTTTTATTGCCAAACCAATTGACTTTCATCAGTTAAATAGTTATTTGGAAAAATACATCCGTGATAAACAAACACCAGATGTATTAGCTGCCGCACGAAAAACCGTTATTGCAAAAATACCCCAACCGCTTGAAAATAACGCTTTTACCCGCTCTTTTGTACGTGATGCACAAAAAGCAATTAAAACTATTGCTGGTATTATCGAAAGCCGCAATTTGGATGACGAAAAATTGCGTAATTTTGCAATTGCCGTACACGGCATGAAAGGCGCATTGTTAAATATTGATAATATTAACCTATCAGATATAGCAGACAAATTAGAAAAAGCCGCAAATAACAATGATTTGGGTACAATAACCACAAAAACTCCCGAATTTTTGAAAGCATTAAAACAAGTGCTTGAAAACATCACGCCAAATGACGAGCAAGATATTTGCAAATGTGAATACGACATCGCAAAATTTAACGCAAAAATCAAGGAATTGCTGATTGCAATTAGTGATTTTGATATTACGGCAATAGATAACACTTTTGAAGAATTACAAAATTTACCATATCCAAAACATAGTAAAGAAGCATTGATTGAAATTGAAGCAAATTTATTGCGTGGTGATTATGATAATGCCGCCAGTATAGTAAAAACTTTAATTCCATAAAAGTTTTATTGTGGATGGGGTTGTTCTTGTGCAGTACCTACCTTAATAATTCTTGGCATTGGGCGATAGGTTGATGTGTTAATTTTAACACGCTCCTGTTGCCCGTTTTTTTCTATAGTTTTATATAGCTCGTATTTTGCGCCATTTGCACCTTGTTTTTCAATGCGTTTATATCCCACGGGCAATGTATTATCTTCTACAACCTTGTCCTCAGCGGGGATAATTTCAATCAAATAACTATCAAAATAAATCCTTCTGTCTTGCTCGCGGGTGTCATAGCCATAAATATTTACTGTATGACTATGACCAGTTAAGACCGACTGCACAAGCACGGGATATGATGTATTGTTCTTAATTTTTAAGTCAATGGCACCTTCGGCTACTGTTGCGTCTGTAGCTGGCTGCATATATCCCACCATCAAACTGTGGTTTAGCCGCTCTACAATGCCCATTTCGGCATAAAGAGCCGCCATATACAGTGTACTTGTTATTTGGCAAATACCGCCGCCAATGCCTACATCAGGTACGCCGTGCAAAATTTGCCCTGCCGCAACATATCCATTAGCTTCAGTGCGGGGACGAAAAGTTGTACAAGCCGACATCACCTCGTTTGGCATTATAATTGTATTGTTTAAATAGCTATTAGCCACATTTAAATTTCTGGCACGCTGTGCGTTGCTACCGTCAAAAGGCGTTGAGAAACTGCCTAATAACTGCGTAGAATTTTCAAAATCTGCCGCTTTTATATTTGGCTCAATATCCACAGCAACAGCAGTAATTTTGCCGCCTTTTTTACTATTAAGCAAATTTGTAATTTCTGTTACCAAAGCATCTTCATCCAATTTGCGACCTATAATTTCATTCTCGGTTATAAAAATCCCATCGACTATGGCGAAGGTTGCATTCTTTGGCACTACATTAATCTCGTCTGCAATTTCTTTTGTTGCTTTTGTTATATCTGTGGTTAAAAAACTATACTCTGCTGTTATGTTATGTGGATTGTTGTATAATCGCAATTTCTTAAAAAAGTCCACAAAAAATCCATCTTTTTCGCTAAATTCTATTGCCTGTGCTATGGCTGTGTCGAAATCATATGCTGCCCTAAAATCTTTAAAACTATAATTAAAAACCTTATCGTTTGCAACAATCATAATGCGCTCGTCTTGCACATTATGTGGCGCCAAACGCTGTAAAGCCGTATCGGCATCTAACCCAGAAACATCAACCCCATTAATAAAAACATTGGGCAAAATAACCGTTACTGCAACTGTCAAAATAGTTAAAAAATTTCTCATATCATCACCTCGTTTTTATTTTTACCAAAAATAAAAAAAAGACACCCAATAAGGTGTCAGTTTAAAAAAATTAATTGTTTACAGCATCTTTAAGAGCTTTACCAACTTTAAAGCGTGGAGCTTTAGAAGCAGGAATAGTCATAGGTTTGCCAGTTTGTGGGTTTCTGCCTTCACGAGCCGCTCTTTCAGCAACATCAAAAGTACCAAAACCAACAAGTTGTACCTTACCGCCTTTGCCCAATTCTTCAGTTACAACATCAACAAATGCTTGAAGATTTTTTTCAGCATCTTTTTTAGTGATGTCAGCCTTTGCGGCAATTGCAGATACCAATTCAGACTTATTCATTGTGTTTCCTCCTTGAAATTTGTTGTTATAAATTTTTATAGGTTTGTTTGGATTACAATGTTCAAACATAAACCATTATTAACTAAAATACACTGTTTGTTGAGATTTGTCAAGCATAAAAATCGAATTTTTTCAATTTTTATTAACTTTCGTTCGATTTGATACATATATTTCCATTTTCAACATCAATTACTAAGCTCTTTCTGCCTTCTAGGTCGCCTGTAAGGATTTTTTCTGCCGCCAAATCTTCAACCTTGGACTGTATGGCACGACGTAATGGTCTTGCGCCATAATTGGGGTCATAGCCTGCGTCGGCGATATATTCTATTGCCACATCGGTTACGGTTATATCTATGCCCATTGTTTCTTTAACACGTTTTGCAGTTTCGTTCATCATTATGCGTGCAATTTGTGTAATTTCTTCTTTTCCGAGTTGTGTAAATGTGATAATATCGTCGATACGATTAAGAAATTCGGGTTTAAAAATGCGCTTGACCTCTTCCATAATATCCCTTTTCATTTCTTTGTGCTTCGCATCTTCTTCTTTCGCCACATTAAAGCCCAGTTTTTTGGGGTTTACTATATTTCTAGCACCCACATTGCTTGTCATTATTATTACGGTATTTTTAAAGTCCACTTTGCGTCCTTTGCTGTCTGTAATATGTCCATCGTCAAGCACTTGCAATAGTATGTTAAAGACATCTGGGTGAGCCTTCTCCACCTCGTCAAACAGCACAACAGAATATGGCTTGCGACGAATTTTATCACTAATTTGTCCGCCGTCGCCGTGTCCGACATAGCCAGGTGGCGAACCAATTAGTTTGGATACGCTATGTTTTTCCATATATTCGGACATATCAATGCGTATCATAGCGTCTTCGTGTCCGAACAACACCTCTGCAAGACTTCGTGCAAGTTCGGTTTTACCAACGCCTGTAGGGCCTAAAAATAAAAACGAACCTGTAGGGCGTTTTGGGTCTTTAAGACCGACACGACCACGTCTAATAGCCTTTGAAACAGCTGTAACCGCCTCACGTTGACCAATTAGACGACGATGAATTTCTTCCTCCATATTCATCAAGCGTACGCTTTCTTCTTCTTTTAACTTTTTAACAGGCATACCCGTCCAACTTGATACAATGTCGGCAATGTCATCTTCATCAACAATTTGTATGGAGCTATTGCTTTTTTTAGTCCATTTTGCACGGTCTTTTTCAAGTTTTGTACGCAATTTCTCTTGTTTTGTCTTAATTTTAGCGGCTTGTTCAAAATTTTGGCTTTTTACAGCTTCTTCTTTTTCTTGCTCCAGCTCGACAAGCTGTTTTTCAGCATCTTTTACTTCTGGCGGTGTTGTGTAATTTTTTAAACGAACCTTGCTTGCCGCTTCGTCTAATAAATCAATTGCTTTGTCTGGCAAAAATCTATCGCTGATATAACGTGCCGCAAGCCTAACGGCAGATTTAATAGCGGATTCTGTAATTTGTACGCTATGGTGTGCCTCATATTTATCCCGCAAACCTACAAGCATTGCAACGGCTTCTTCTTCAGTTGGCTCGTCCACCATAACGGGGGCAAAGCGGCGTTCTAGTGCCGCATCACGCTCTATATACTTTCGATATTCGTCCATAGTGGTTGCACCAATTAATTGCAATTCCCCACGGGATAGTGATGGTTTCATAATATTAGAAGCGTCAATCGAACCTTCGGCAGAGCCTGCGCCAATTATTGTGTGTATTTCGTCCATAAACAAAATAACATTGCCTGCTTGCTTGACTTCGCCTATGACCTTTTTAATGCGTTCTTCAAATTCGCCACGGTATTTACTGCCTGCCACCATTGCCGCCATATCAAGCGATACAATGCGCTTGTCCTTTAGTGTTTCAGGAATATCGCCTGCTATAATGCGTTGCGCCAAGCCTTCGGCAATTGCAGTTTTACCAACACCGGGGTCGCCAACAAGGCAAGGGTTATTTTTTGTACGGCGTGAAAGGATTTGAACAATACGCTCTATTTCCTTTTCACGTCCAACGATTGGGTCAAACTTTTGCTCAGTTGCTAATTTATTAAAATCACGGCTAAATTGGTCAAGCGTGGGGGTTGCAGAAGATGCATTATTGTTGCCCGTTTGCTGCGCCATCTGCGCCAAATGGTTAATGCCCATTTTGGAAGAATTATTTTGCGCATTAGGATTATATTCGTTAAGTATTACCATTATCTCGTTATACACTTTTTGAACACTAACACCGATGGATAACAAAATTTGTACGGCAAGCGAATCTTCTTCACGAAGCAAAGCCAAAAGCAAATGCTCTGTACCGATATAATTTGCACCCATTTTTTGAGCTTCTACATTAGATTGTTCCAAAATACGTTTTGTACGTGGCGTATAGCCCTGCGGCTGACCGCCACCAATGACAGGTGCACCATCATTTCCATCAAGCACATCCATAATTTTACGCTCGATAGCATCCGCCGTTCCGCCGTGCATTGCCAAAGCCTTTTGCGAAACAGAATCCTGCGCACGAGCCAGCCCTAAAAGCAAATGTTCTGTACCGATATAATTATGTCCCAGATGCTGTGCCGAAGCCCCAGCATTATTTAACGCCTCTTGCGCCTTTTGTGTAAATTTAGCTTGCATATATCCTCCTGTTCATCATCTTCATATTCAATATTAATTAACAAAAGTCTGTCTTAGATAATCCGCCCGCAATGCTTCTAAATGGCGGGTATCGTTTGCAACCCCCATAATGCGTTGCAAATTGTAAGGTTGTATATTTGTAATAATTTCATAAATGGTTTTTTTCGTAATGGGTTTTTCGATAATGCCCATAATTTGTCCTGCACGAATATCCGACAGCAATCCCGTCGCTTCTTTTAATGTCATTTTACGGGCATTGCACAATATTCCGTAGGCTCGCCAGATGCGGTCTGCGGCTTCGGTGTTCATATCTTTTAAAACACGTACACGCAAAGCGGTTTCTCTGTCTACAATTTGATTAACCAGTTGCTTCAACGAGTTTAAAATTTCATTTTCTGTCTTGCCCAATGTAATTTGGTTTGATACTTGATAAATATTGCCTAATGGGTCGCTGCCTTCGCCATTTGCGCCACGTATAACAAAGCCTGTTTTAACAATCATATCTGCAAGGCTTTTTAATTGCCCTGTAGATTCTAAAAGCGGTAAATGTAACATACACGATGCACGCAAGCCCGTCCCTGTATTAGTTGGACAAGATGTTAAAAATCCAAATTTTGCGTCAAAAGCATAATTCAAACTAACGGCAAGTGCGTCATCTAGGCGGTTTGCCGCTTCATATGCCGCATCTAAATCCTGCCCAACAAAAATGGACTGTATACGTATATGGTCTTCTTCATTTATCATTACCGACAAATCTTCAGTTTCATTATAAACAAGCCCACGCAAATAATGTTTACCATCTACCATATTTGGGCTTATTATATGTCGCTCTACCAAAACGTTTAAATCCCAATTTGGTATATGTGCCAAATCTAAAAACTGCATATGGTGGGGTTGTATTGCTAAAGCAGTTTGTTCACTAATAGCCGAGTGTTTGACCCTTTGCACCACATCATCAGAATTAGAACTATCCATACGAACAGAAAAAGGCACATCCGCCAAATTGCGAGCCAGCCGCACCCTTGACGAAATTACAACACCTGTATCAGCTTCAGTTTTTTCATACCATTTTTGCAATTTTATCACCCCTTTAAAAGCAAGCGCATATTTACCATTTGCACATCCCCGTCTTGTACAGTATCCATTTGTTCAAAACCTAAATGTTCGTACAGCACCTTACTGGCAGTGTCGCCGTATGTATATGATGTGGTTATCACTTTAGCTTTCTTTACTTTTTTTAATTCATCAATCAATTCTTCGACAAGCCTTTTGCCAAAACCTTGACCTTGATAAGGCTCGCCTATATATGTTTTCCAAATAAAATACCCATCCTCTTCAAAATTGCGAACCAAAGCAAAGCCCACTGTCTTGCCCTTTGCGTGGGCATAATACCCAAAACAATCATCCTGTGTTAGGGCGTGTTGGATTTGCTCTGTTTTTTCAAGAGCAGGCTCCTTTGTCTTTGCCACCATAAAGGGCGAATATTTTTCGGTCAAAACAATAGTCATTATGCATTTTCTCCAATTTCGTCAACAAGAGCTTTAACAATATCACGATAACGTGCGGCATCCTCGTAACTTTCTGTTTCAATTGCTTTTTGCAGTAAAATACGGTTTTCTTCAAGTTCGCGTCTAGCAACAACATCCGCAAACTTTCCTTCTTTGCCGCAAGGAATTTTGCCCGTGTGTACATTGTTTCCGTGGATATTTTTAAGTGCTTGTGCAATTTGCTCGCCAAAAGCCTTGTAGCAATTGGCACAGCCCATTTTGCCAGATTTTTTAAAATCGGCATATGTAGAGCGGCACACAGAACATTCGGCGTGGTCGACACTATTTGCACGCTCTATCCCTTCTACAATTTCAAAAATATATTGCAAAAAATTTTTAATTTGGTCGTCCATTTGCTTCCTCCTACAATGCCCTGCCGCAAGAAAGACAAAAACGCTCGAATGGGTCATTTGTCGCAGAGCAAACATTACAAATTTTTCCTGTTGGCTGTGATGGAATTTGTTGCTGTTGGGGTTCTTGCAGGGGTAACCTGTGGTCGGTTGCTGTCGCTTCTGACACAACAACATATTCCTCTGCCCCCGACAAACTTTCGCCGCAACGCTGACAAAAGCTAGAGCCACGTTTTGAATTAGTATCGCATTTTGGGCAAATTACAACGCCTTTTGCAATCTCTAGTCTATTGCGAATATCAGCAATCTTTGCTTCTTGTTCAACAATCATTTTATATTTATCGTCAAACATTGCTCCCAAAGTACCGCCGTGTTTGTAAATTTCGTGTACAGCCTTGCCAATATCGTTATAAATCGCTTTTAGTTTACCTTCTTCGTTAGAAAGATTGATGGATAGCTTTGTGGTTTTTAAAAGCCGCCCAGACCCTTCCGTTACAGCTTTTATAACATTTGCCGCAGTACCTGTTTTTGAGTCGCTCATAATCTTACCCCCCAATTATATCAAAAAATCCCTAGTATTGCAATGGGTTAATTTATCAAAATCCAAGTCATATACAACGCATACATCAACGTCATTATTAACCCTTCTTTTCGCACAATCCTACTACCCGATTTTGCCATAGGATAAAATGCCAACGTGCCAATTGTTAGTATAGCAAGGTCAAACAACACATTGCTTTCGATGCCAAGCGGTGTTATTAGCCCTGCAAGACCAAGCACAAACATAATATTAAACACGCTAGACCCAATGATAAAGCCAAGTGCAAATTCGCCTTCGCCACGTTTACAGGCAATAATGGTCGTTACAAGCTCTGGCAGTGATGTGCCCATTGCAACCACCGTCAAGCCAATAAGGCGCTCTGAAATATTAAGTGCCGACGCAAGCTCTGTTGCAGTATAAACCGTAAGCTGTCCACCGCCAACAATAAGCCCAATACTAAATACGGCAAGAACAATACTTTTCCACAGCGGTTTTTGCTTTGATTTAAACTCATTTTCCTCTATACCATCTGTTTCGTAGCAACGATTTTTAAGCGCAGTCCTAACCACTATAAACAAGTATACGACAAAACCTGTTAAAAGTATGAATGCACCGTAGCGAGGAATAACATCGCCCCAAAAAATTACGCCAACCAGCAAAAATATGGTAGCCGAAACAGACACCCAATAATCACGTAATATTACTTTTATATTTACGTTAATTGGGAAAATAAGTGTGCAAAGCCCCACAATAAACAATAGGTTAAATATATTAGAACCAACGGCATTTGCAACCGCCAAGTTGCCAATACCCCGAACAGCCGCCGATGCACTTATAACCGCCTCTGGCGCAGATGTTCCCATAGCCATTATTGTCAAACCAACAACAATACGTGGAATTTTTAGCTTCGTCGCAATATTAACACTAGCGTCAACAAAAAACTTTGCGGCTTGTATCAAAATAACAAAGCCGACAACCAATAAACCAAAATGCAATGCAATCGTCATAAAAGCTCCTTTTATATTAGGTAATGGTTCAAAAGTCTTGCACTACCCTCAAGGCTTCTACATCCGAGTGCTACAGCACCGTACTGACGAATGTAAAAATGGCAGAAAACACCATTGGCTACTCCCTTTTGAAAATATGTTATACTTCACATCATAAAAGCAAATGTTTTTTATTCTTCTTCATTCTCATAAAACAATCCACGAGCAAAAGCCTGTGCATCAAACACTTGCAAATCGTCGGCTTGCTCACCAACGCCAATATAACGCACAGGTATATCAAGCTCTGCGGTGATAGCCAGCGTAATGCCGCCTTTTGCCGTGCCATCCAGCTTCGTTAGCACAATACCTGTAATCTTTGCAATTTCTGCAAAAGTTTTTGCTTGTTGCAAAGCATTTTGCCCCGTTGTAGCGTCCAATACCAAGAATGTTTCACGATAAGCGTCAGGAAATTCTCTATCTACAACACGTGAAATTTTTTCAAGCTCTTGCATTAAATTCTTCTTATTATGAAGTCTGCCCGCCGTATCCACAATCAATACATCAGCTTTGCGAGCCTTTGCGGCAGCGCAAGCGTCAAAAACAACGGCGGCAGGGTCGCTGTTTTCTTGGTGTTTGATAATGGTTGTATTAGCCCGCCCTGCCCAAACTTCCAATTGGTCGATAGCCGCCGCACGAAAAGTATCGGCCGCCGCCAACACAACATTTGCACCATTTGCCGCAAAATTTGTCGCCAGTTTGCCAATGGTCGTTGTTTTGCCAACGCCATTTACACCGATAACCAATATAACGGCAGGGTATTGCATTTGCGGTGTTTCGCCACTCTCACCCATCACCTGCGAAATAATTTCTATCAAAGCAGCACGCACTTCGCTTGCATCGCTTAATTTATCACCTTTAACCTTTTTACGCAATTTTTCAACAATATCCACCGAAGCCTGTACGCCACAATCTGCTAAAATCAAAGTCTCCTCAAGTTCTTCAAATAATTCCTCATCAATGCGAGAAAAAGCCTTAAAAACATTCTCAATAGACCCTGCGATGTTTTGCCTAGTCTTTGTCAATCCACTGGCAATTTTCTTAAAAATCCCCATTATCATATCCTCCAAAATTTTACATTATAAGCATAGCATCACCAAAGCTAAAAAAGCGATAACGCTGGGCAATAGCTTCATTATAAGCGTTTAATACATTTTCACGTCCTGCAAAAGCGGAAACAAGCATAATCAACGTGCTTTCGGGCAGATGAAAATTAGTAATAAGTGCGTCCACCGCCTTATATTTATAGCCAGGATAGATGAAGATTGATGTATAGCCGCTGTTTGGGTGCAAAACACCGTCATCTGTGGCGCAAGACTCTAACGTTCGTACGCTGGTTGTGCCAACTGCAACAACTCGCCCACCATTTTTACGGCAATTGTTTATTATTTCGGCTTGTGACGGGTCTAGTATATAAAATTCCGAATGCATTTCGTGGTCTTCTATTTTATCTGTTTTAACGGGTCGAAAAGTCCCAAGCCCTACGTGTAAAGTAACATTGGCAACCTTAACGCCTTTTAAAACAAGTGCGTCAAGAAGCTCTTTTGTAAAGTGTAAACCTGCCGTTGGTGCCGCCGCCGAACCCGGTTCTGCCGCATAAACCGTCTGATACCTGTTTTTGTCCTCTAACTTCTCAGTAATATATGGCGGCAATGGCATTTCGCCAAGCTCATCCAAAATCTCCTCAAAAATCCCGTCATACTCTAATTTTATCAATCTATTTCCATTATCTAAAACATCAACAATCTCGCCGCATAAAACCTTGCCAAAAACCAATCTATCGCTTTTGCGGGCATATTTTCCAGGTTTAACTAAAATTTCCCAAATATTATTGCCTTTATTGTTTAATAGCAAAATTTCAACGACTTTACCATTATTCTGCCCAAAAAGCCTCGCGGGAATAACCTTTGTATTATTGATAACCAAACAGTCCCCCGCATTAAACACATCCAAAATATCAGTAAAAATGCCGTGCGAAACTGCCCCGCTCGTCTTATCCAATGTTAATAATTTTGATGTTTGACGGTCTTTAAGCGGAGTTTGCGCAATCAGCTCTTGCGGCAATTCATAATAAAAATCACGTTTATCCATTTTTGCTCCTTTAATGCGCACGCACAATATCAATACCTGTATAATAATGACGCAAAATAGTATCAAAACTATGCCCATTATCTGCCATAGCCCTTGCGCCGTGTTGCGACATACCAACACCGTGTCCAAAACCTTGCCCAACAAGCGTGAAACTATAATCTGACGTGCTTACGATATTCGTTGTATTAGGTGTGTGTGCAGTAGAAAGCAAACGCACACCTTGTGCCGAAATTACACTATTTGGCATATTTGTAGTATCTGTTCCAAATGCTGAAATTACAAACACATTACGCAAATCAACCGCAAATGTACCACCTGCGCTGATAGCAAACTGCTCGTTAAGTGGCTGTGTGCCCTGCCCTGCAATGGTAAAAACTCTACTACGAAGCGACCCGCCGCCAATCTCTAATGACCCAAAAAACGACCTTATATTTTCTCGCTCTAAAGTATGCGTACCACTATTGCCAATTATACGAAACTGCATAACCCGTCTGATGTTATTTTTGTGTAATTCCACAGACTGCACTGCACCAATATGTATGTTTTGAGCTGTTAATAGCTGTTGCAATTGTGCGTGGGTAATTGTACGCTCCCAATCCGCTAAAGATGATGGATAAAGTTCTGGAACTGCTCGTGCAAATGGCTCTACGCTTGCCCATACATCTTCGCTGTTTGCTGTAAATCCGCCAGCGCAAGACGAATACCACGCCGATATAAGCCGCCCATTATGCATAAGAACAAGCCCCGATGTTTCAATCACTGCTTGCGTGGTGTTGGGGTGCTCTCTATCCACACCGCTGTAAACCTGCGAAAAAACTGTGTCGCAAAGCGAATAATTAGCTGTACGCGGGCTTGACAGGCGGTTCATAGCAAAAGTGCGTGCTGCAACCGCTTGCGCTTTTAACGCTTCGATGTGCCATAGGGCGGGCATCTCTGACGGCACAACGCTAAACAAATATTCATCCATATGTACAATATTTACGGCTGTAATGCCATTTGTGTTAAACTGTCCAAATTCGATAATACCACGATACTGCCGCACACCAAGATTGGTTATGCCGCTAACACAGCGCAATTGTAGATTAAGCCCTGGATTATCTGCGACAAATACGACTGCGCCATCAGCCATTAAAACAATGCCGCCATAGCCCGCCATAGCCGTAAAATGCGTATGCGAATTAATTGTTTGCATAACAAAAAACTCGCCATCAATAAACAAACCAACCTCAATGTTTTGTGAATATATATTAATTTGTTCACGGTTTAAAAAATGCTGTTCCAAACCAATACGCAAAAAACCGTCAAAACCTTGCGGAATTGCGGCTTGCATTAATGTTGTATTATACGAGCCAAAAAATATTAAGCACGTCAAAAAAACCATTACAATATGTCTAAATTTATTTTTCACTTAGTCAACCCCTAATTGTCATTGCTTGTTACAGCTCTGTTTTCAATTTCTAAATCTTCAGTAACTTCATCAGAAAAATCTGCCAAATAACTTTCAAGCGCATCAATTTTTGCAGAAATTGCTTTAAAATCTTCATTATCCGTCAATTTTAAATATTTTGAAACAATTGTATTATACTCATTTTGAAAATCTTCTAAAAGCTGTTTTTGTGTGCCAATAGACAATGCAATGTCAGTAAGCTGTTTAATAGTATTTTCACGTATGGTACGTCCTTGGTTTTTTGCGTTTACAACTATGCTGTCTGCCGCCTGTTGCGCCGACACAATAGCATTATTTATAGCCTTATCTTTTTCACGATAACTGTCAATTTGTGCTTCAAGCGTAGCAATATAACGCTCTACGGCTTCTGTATCATATCCTCTTTTTACCAAAACAAATCTTTCTGACATACAACTTCCTCCTAAGGTCTGCTTATTTACGCCATTGTAGCATTTTGACAAATAAATTGCAATACTATTCTTCAATAAAACCACTTTCTAAATTTACAATTATATCTACACCATCGCCGATTTGCTGTTTAAGTCCGTTAATTAGGTTTTTTTGCTCATCTACAGACAAATCTTGCGGCAATTGTAGGTCAAAAACTAATTGTAATTTGTTATGATTGTGAACAATGCGAAACTCATGCGCATCTGCTTTTGGGCAGTGGTTTTTAAAATACGCTTTGACTATATCTCTTAACGGAATTAATTCGAGACAATTTGTATCAATCGGGTCTAAATGTACCGTTAATCCTATGCCTAGTTTGTCAAGCACGGCCCGCTCTGCCACAGCGGCAATGTCGTGTGCCGTTTCAAGCGTGCTATCCCCATCCATCTCTACATGTATAGTAGCTACACGATGCACCGCACCATATGCGTGAACGACCAAGTCGTGTACGCCAAGCACACCATTTTGTGCCAATACAATTTTTTTAATATTATCGGCTGTTTCTTTGTCCGATGGTTTGCCTAATATGGACGAAATCGCTTCTTGCGCCGCCTTATATCCCGAAAATAACAATACAATCGAAACCAAAAGACCAGCGACACCATCAGCATAAATACCAAAATAATGCGCAACAAGTATCGAAATAACAGTAAAGGCAGAGATTATGCAGTCATTGCGAGAATCCGCCGCAACAACCAACAATGCTGTCGATTTTATCCTCTTACCAATGCGGTAGTTAAACATCATCTTCCAAAACTTTACAAAAAATCCAAAAACCAATACCCCTATAGAAACCCAAGAAAAATTAATCTCTTGCGGACTAAAAATATTAACAATAGAAGAACGCCCAAATTCTAGCCCAACAAAAATAATACTGATGGCAATGATAAGACCGATAATATCCTCTAATCTACCGTGTCCAAATGGGTGTTCTTTGTCTGCGGGCTTTGACGAAATTTTAAAACCGATAATGGTAACAATCGAATTGGCAGAATCCGACAGATTATTAAAAGCATCTGCCATAACTGCAACAGAGCCTAACAAAATACCAACTGCCAACTTTAGCAAAAAAAGCAGTGTATTAAGCACAACACCCACAATACCGCTAGCAAAACCATATTTTTTGCGAAGCTCTGCCCCTTGCGCCTTAGCTTCTAGCTTTCTAATTACATATCCTGTCAAAAATCTATCACTCCATTCAATTATTTTTAATTGTATCACAAATCTACCAAAATGTCAAGCTCCGCAATGTGTTTGTAAGAATATATTAATATTAAGGGGGAATGAATATGAGTGCCTTAATAGCTTCGTTGTGCATAATAGCCGCCACTGGCATACTAATAGCAGCCACATATATAAAGGAACGCAAACGCAGAAAAAACACCTAGAAACAGTACAGAATACTCTTTCTAGGTGTTCATTGTGCCGTTTTAACAAACGGCTAATCCGTACACAAGCCTACAAACTACTGAATATTACCAGCCATTTGACGCTCTTGCGCTTCAATCATTTTTTTAACCATGTAACCACCAACAGAACCGTTTTGAGCAGAAGTTAAATCACCGTTGTAACCTTTTTTCAATGGTACGCCGATTTCAGAAGCAACTTCGTACTTGAAAGCGTCCATAGCAGCTTTTGCGTTAGCTTTTGATGTGTTGTTATTCATATTTTTCACCTCCCCTTGAAATTATATTGTGAAAGTGTCGAGGTAAATATTCTGGTTTTTTCTGCATTTGTTGTCTTTTGGCGTAAATACAGGCTTTCTTTCGTTTTTTGGCATTAATTACATATGAAAAATGCATTATTATATGATATAATGTCAAAAAAATGACTTTGGAGGTTGCTATGGGAAAGGTGAAACAGGTGCATACTTTTTGGGACGAATACCAAGAAAGTGTAGCACCAAAGATTGCTGATATTGACGTGTATTTAAAATCGGCGGAGCATCCTTTTGATATTGGTTGTGTAGCCGATTTGTTAGAGCTTGACGAAGCCGAGATTTACGCTATTTTGCGTGATGCGGGTGTAAAATCTATTGACAAAAATATATTTTTGTATATAATGACAACAGGTAGCAGTTTTTTATGCGGACTTTACAGGCGCGAGGTAGAGCTTAATAGTCCACCAACCTATACCGCAAACGATTTGGCATATATTTATAATTTGGACATTTTGGCAGTTAATAATGCTTGCCAAACATTGCAAATTAATGAAGTAACCTCATTTACAATGCCGTTAATTTTTGCAAATATTCCTTGGAGGAATTAAATGAATACAAAAACATATGAATTTAACGCAACAATACATAAGACCGATGACCAAGATGCCGCATATGTTGTTTTTCCTTATAATGTATATACAGAATTTGGCAAAGGCAGGGTAAAAATTCGCGCTACTTTTGATGGTGAGCCATATGACGGTAGCGTGGTAAATATGGGCGTAAAAAATACCGACGGTAGCATTTGCTACATCATCGGTATTCGCAAAGATATTCGCAAAAAAATCGGTAAACAAGCAGGTGATGTTGTCAAAGTAGCAATTGTCCAGCGTTTTTAGCAATCTCTGCAACCACATCAATATTATCATCATCCGCCACCTTATTGCGTTGTTCGTGTCCGCAATCTACACATCTATGCACTATTTGCCAACCCTTTTTGCTATGCGTTGCCACTGCAACGGGTTTCATTCGTCCTCCGCAATCGCTTTGTCTATCACCTGGAACAATATCTAAATGAATAGACCATAAACAAAAGGGACAATGGTTTCTTATCGTCCCTTTTTTAATGGCGGCGACAAATTTGCCACAGTTTATGCAGTCAAAATCTGTATTTTCGGTTTTGCGCCCCATATTATACGGTTTGTGGTGGTTCGGATGGTGTGATACCAAGCATTTCATCAAAACCACGCATAACAGCGTCAAAAGTTTGGCGAGAAATTTCTGGCAACTGTCCACCCCAAACATTTTCAGCCGCCGCAAAGCCTGCTAAAAACGCATTTCGCATAATTTCAATACGACCTTCGTCATCACCTGCAAAGGCACGGGCAAAACTTAAAATACGTTCAGAAGTCTGCGCTACGCCAAAATAACCGTCTTCGGCAATATCTGCCTGTGCTTGCGCACGTGTAGCATCATCAATTTGAATCATTGTTTCGCCATTGACAATAGTTGCTGTATGAGCTTGTTGGTTTAAAAGCCTAGAAACCATCTCACGAAAAGCGTCTACTTGGCGATTGTGCTGGTCTAAAATAGCACGCATATCTCTAACATTCACTTCAGAAGCAGGTCGCCATCCCGTCAAAGACAAAATATCCTGCGGTATAGGTTGGTTGCCAATTAAACCCGTTTGTGCATTTGCGTTATTATTGTTATTATTAGGAACAACGGGTGTATTAGCCGCATTTTGTACATTTAGTAAATTTAAGCTAGTATTGACGTCCATATCATCTTCTCCTTTATAAATACGTCTTTAGTTTATATCGGATATAGTTTGGGTAAACTTAACAGCCTCTACGCAAGCATAATCAAAACAACCTTAAATAAATCGCCACTTATGTGAATTTGCATTTCTCCGCCCATAAGCTCCATCAAACTTTTGGCGATGTATAGCCCTAGCCCGCTACCTTCTGTTTGACGTGATTTATCACCACGCAAAAATTGCTCTGTTACATCACTACCAGCAAAATCTATAAGTTCGCTAGAAGTGTTTTGAATGACAAAATTTGCCTTGCCGTCGTTTAAAGTGATTTCTGCAAATACTCTAGTGCCAAACAAAGCATATTTAGACGCATTAGAAAATAAATTTTCTAACACACGATGAAGATGCCTGCTATCGGCTTTAATAAATGTGGCTTCGTTTGGTTGGCGCAAAACCAAAGTCAATCCTTTTTCAATAAAAATATATTCAAATTCGCCCGCCACCTGCCCAACAATTTCTACCAAATTAATCTCTTGCATATCAACCCGCAAATTTCTCGTACCAGCCTTGCTCGCTTCCATCAAATCATCTATCAACACCTTTAGCCTTGCCGATTTTTTATCAATCACTGCTATATATTCCGCCGATTTCCCCGCATTTTCCTCATCTTTTAGCAAATCCACATAATTAATAATACTTGTAAGCGGCGTTTTTATGTCGTGAGAAACATTTGTAATAAGCTCTGCCTTAAACCTTTCTGCTCTAATTTTTTCAGCATTAGCCGCTTCGTATTCTTTTGCCATATTAAGCATATATGCCGCAAAATAAGTTAATGCCGCAATGGTAAATAATGCAAATATCCTAATAGGCGTGAAAAAATATACAACTAACAAATATAGCTGACTCACAAGGAATATGAAAACAATAAACCCCATAAAACGCCAAAGCGGATAGTGTTTAAAAAATACCAACCAATATAGCGTCTTTAACAAAACCTTGTCCCGCAAGCGTGCTAAAAATTCGCCAAACACCATCATTGCCAAAAAATATGTTGTGATAGGTATAAGGATTATTACAAATTGTGTCGTATGTTCTATTAAAGTATATACCCCAGCCACTATACCAACGGCACAAAATAAGACAAAAATAGTAAAATCAGCACGCCGCAAAGGATTGTAAGGCACAAAGTTTTTTGTTTGCCAAACTGCATATGCAAATATTGCCGCACAAACAGCAAACCATAGCACAGAAAGCCCAATGCCAAAATTAAACCAATCGCCATAAATAATTTGTGCATAATAATTAAATGCTGTGCTGGATGTGCGCATAAATGAAAGTGCACCAAAAAACCCTAAAATCATTGCAATAGTCCTAATGACGCTAAACAAACCAATATTTTTCATTTTAGACTTACCACCTTATACCCCAAACCATATACAACTTTTAAATATTGCGGCTCTTTAGGGTTTATTTCAATCTTTTCTCTAATTTTGCGTATATGCACACTTACCGTTTTGCTAACATAAAAAGCAGGCTCGTTCCACACTGCTTCATAAATTTGTTCAGAACTAAAAACCCTATCCAAATTCTTCATTAAAAGCAACAGAATGTTATATTCAATCGGCGTAAGCGAAACCTGCGCTCCATCAATAGACACCATTTTTTTATCATCATCTACCACCAATCCTCCAGTTTGCAAGATTTTTATATTTTCTGGTTTTTCGCTTCTAATTCCAAGCAATCTAGTAAACCGCCGCAATGCCGCCTTAACCCTTGCCAAAAGCTCTACCACATTAAAAGGTTTGGTAATATAATCATCAGCACCCATATTAAGCCCCAAAATTCGGTCAGTATCCTCGCTTTTTGCTGAAAGAAAAATTATAGGAACATTGCTGTGTTTACGTATATCTACCGCCGTCGCAATTCCATCCATTACAGGCATCATAATATCCAAAAGCACCAAATGTATCTCGTCATCGGCTTTTTTAAACAAATCAACCGCCTGTCTCCCATTTTGCGCTCGCAATACATCATAGCCATCTTGACGCAAATAAATTTCTAACGCGTTTAAAATATCTATATCATCATCACAAATCAATATCCTATGCTCCATTACAAATCACCGCCGTACCATTATAATAAATCCACCTAAATTATCGGTGTATATCGAAAAGTCCATCCCATCAGGCACTTCTATAATACCATTTTGTGCATTGGTATGCAACACAAAATGCTCCACCCCGTTAAAATCAAATACAACCCCATCATTTCGCACCATTTCTATATATTCTTCTAAAACCACCCTATTTTGAAACATAAAATATGCATGAGCTTTCCCAACGTACCGAAAATGCCAAGGTTCAAAAGGTACACCTGTTACATCTTGTTTATCCTCGGGGTATCGAAGAATCAGCCCAAATCTCCAAGAATTTTCTGCCATCCATCGCCCTTGTTCAGAACCTGCCAATTGTACTTGCGAAACCCCAGTTGCCATAATATCTACCGCCAGACCTGTATGATGTTCGCTATAGCCCGGCGGCAAAGCAAATACGTTGCGCCCATTATCATACAATCGCTCTTGTTCGTCTAATCCCTTAAACCCACTGCTAACAAACAAACCCGAAAATCCCGCCGCACGTGCCTCATCAAACATTTCCGCCACAGCCCACAAAGCCGAATGATGTAACAGCATTCCATCTATCACGCTTACCGGCACCGTAGGCCAAGCCGCCGACAAATCTTGCTCGTTAATAGCTCTTGCCCGATTTTGACGATTAATCAACATCAAGTAATCGTAAATCTCTACATCTGTTAAATCCACATCTCTGTATCCAAGTCTTTCATTAGAAGTTTCTTGTTTTTCATCGGCAACAACCAGCCCCTGACCATCAGACATTAAATCTTGCACAGCTTCACATCCGGCAAACACAACCCCCAAAGCTAAAATTAACAACCAAACCCTTCTTTTCATAATACCGCCTCCTATGTTTTTTATCATCATACATAGGAAATTCAAAATCACGGCGCATAAAAATCAAAGATATTTCAAAGAAATTAGCAAATGCATTGTATACTTGACATATAGCCATTCATCTGATATACTACATTAAATTTGGAGGATTATTATGAAAAAATCATTGAAAATTTTTCTTAATTCGGTCGGTATTCTTTGTGTAATCTGTGGTATAATCGGCATTTTTATGCCCTTATGGCCTACAACGCCATTTGCAATAGCCGCTTGTATGATTTTTGCAAAAGTCAACCCAAAAATACGCAACAAACTTCTAAACAACCGTTTCCTCGGTCCTTATCTTGAAAATTTTTATAGCAAAAAAGGCATACCAATGGCATATAAAATCCGCACAATCGCCTTTATGTGGGCAGGTATGGTTTTTTCTATGACTTTGATAGGGGTAATATGGGTGCAAATTTTGGTTACCTGTATAGGCATCGCCGTAAGCATACACGTATTCGTTGTAAAAACCCGCAAAACGGACATACTGCAATACAATATTGTATACAATTTATTTAGTATATTTTTATCGTGGATATGGATTGCATTGGGCTTTGTCTTTGCCGAAACACCTTTTGAAATGTATCGTTTAACAATAGTGGCTGTAATTATAACTTCAACATTGTTAATATACGGCATTATTACCGCAATTAAGAGGAGAAACGCAAATGAAAATACCAATACGTGATATAACTCAAATAGCAATTTTTACCGCAATTATCGTTATTTGCGCCCAAATCCGCATACCACTATCAGGCGGCGTGCCTTTTACCCTGCAAACCACGGGGGTTGCCCTAGCCGGTATTATTCTAGGCGCAAAAAAAGGTGTAATTGCCGTTTGTATATACATATTGTTAGGTGCCGCTGGTGTGCCAGTATTTAATGGGCTACAAGGCGGCATTGGTATAATCGCAGGTCATACAGGCGGCTTTATACTTTCTTTTCCGCTTATCACCCTATCCGCCGCTTTTGCCGCACGCAAACAAAATGTCCTATATTGGGCAATGCTTCTAATATTAGGTTTTGCCGCAAATCTTGCCATTGGTATGGTATTTTTTGCCGCTATATTAGAACGCACAATCGCAAATGCTTTTGCCGCTGCTGTTGCACCATTTTTGCTAACATCATTGTTACAAATAGGTATAGTTATAGCATTAGGCAAGGCTTTACGCTATGCCTTAATCAAATCTCGCATAACCATATAATGTTATTATTAAAATACTATTGATTTTTGTCGCTTGCTGTGATATACTATTTTAAATATGATTTCGGAGGTGGCATTATGGCATATGAGACCAAAGTAATTTTAACACTTTTAGCCGAATACATCGGTCGAGCCGCAACTGTTGAAGAAGCATATGAATGTGTCGTAAAAGCGGCTAATGTTGAAGGTTTAAAACTGCCAAGTTATGCAGAATTTCAAAAACAAATTAAAAAGACCAAATGTAATTGTTCTTAAATATAGATAGGGGGATACACAAATGCAAATACCGCAAGCACCAATAAACCCAACACGCAACGAAAGAGTGGATATGTGGATAATGGCAAACCACAAATATTTTCCGCCAGAACGTGTACAGTATTTACAAGAACGTATGCAACATCTGCCCGAAACACATTTTAACTATCTTTATGCACTAAAAATGCACGACCCTACAACAATCTTGCTTCTTTCTATCTTTTTAGGTGGTTTAGGTATAGACCGTTTTGTGCTTGGTGATGTTGGTTTGGGCGTTGGTAAGTTATGTGTATGGCTTTTTGGTTGGATTTTGTGGATAGTCTTTATGGGCTGGACAGCGTGGATTTGGTGGATTGTTGACATCTTCTTGGTTTCTGGCAGGGCTCGTGAAAAAAACTTTGAAACAGTCATAAACTTTTTGACTTATTACGGTTATTAATATGGAACGCTCTGCAAAAAAACCTGCAAAAATGTTTTTTGCCCTTGTCGGCATTTTCATAATTGCGGTTCTTTTATACCTTTACACACCTTTTCGTATGCCTTGTATGCTTAACACTACAACAGGTATACCCTGCCCTGGTTGCGGGCTTACACGTGCCACCATACACGCAATTAATTTCGAGATTGTTGATGCCATTGCAATGAATATATTGTTCACGCCGCTTGCATTAGTTTTTACAGCCTATTTTACTCTTTCCGCAATCGACATTTTCTCACGTAAGTTGCACTTATCAAGGGTTTCGCGCCTTACCAATATAATAACATCAAAATGGGGCGTACGAATAATAATAGCACTTTTATCCATTTCTTGGGTATATAATTTAATAAGAGGAATATAAAATTTATACATAACGGAGGTAATTTTATGAGCAATATACCGCCACCAAATAACCAATCACCACCCCCGCCACATCAAGCTCCACCACCTTACGGCGCACCAATACCGCCATACGCTGTTCCTGTAGTGCCTTACAAACAGCCAGGCGATGGTAAAGCCACGGGGTCTTTGGTGCTTGGTATAATTTCTGTCGTTTGTTGCGGGTCTTTGCCTTTTGGTTTAATAGGGCTTATTCTTGCGCTTTCCGCCAAAAAAGATGGCTTCACGGGCGGCAAAATGACGGCAGGTCTTGTGTTATCCATAATAGGCTTGGTATTCTTCGTTGGCTGGATAATCTATTACGTATTCTTTTTCTTAATATGGGGTCTAGCTTTTACTGATGCTTTTTGGTATGATTTAATGTATTATTGGTAAAATTGGCAACAACTATTTTACATAACTAATTTTTAGGAGGAATTTTCTATGAGCAACGGAACACCAGTACCACCACCAACCGGTATGCCACCAGCAGGCGGCAAAGGACCTGGCGAACAAAAGGCTTTAATTGCTTTGATTTTGGGTATCGCTTCATTAGTTTGTACCCCAATTTGCGGCATTATCTCTTTGGTAATTGGCAAACAAGCCGAACAAGAAGGATATGTAGGTAGCAATGTAAAAATCGGCAAAATCCTATCTTTTGTCTCTTTTGGTCTATGGGCATTAGGTATCGTCTTCTACATCATCTTTGTTGTGGTGTTATCAACAGTAGCATTTTGGTAAAACCAAAAAGAGCCGTTACGGCTCTTTTTTATTATAACGACAATAGCTCATCAGCTGTTTTCTCGGTTAATATCCGCACTTTGTCAAAATTCATTGCGCTAGAATATATGTCTTCTATTTTGGTATGGTAGACTTTTGACAAATTCATAGATTCTATAACAGCACCAAGCATTTTTCCGAATAAATCATACTCATTATTTCGTCTTTCCTTATGCTTAATATCCCCTAATACTTTTGTGTCAAAACAACTGCCTACATCAATTTTATCATCCACACTCCCTTTGTATCCAAAGTTACCGTCCATTGCCGCAAAAGCTATTTTCATATCAGGCAAATGCAAACATTCAATCCATTTCGGTGCAAACGGACAACAAAAACTTTCAGTATTTATCCCAACTGCATTTATCTTATCTCTTAATTCGGTTAAAAAAATACTAGCTTTTGCCCTGTTTTCTCCATAAAGACCGTAAACTTTACAGTCACCAAAATAGCCTTCTGACAGGCTAACAAATCCATTCGGCGTAATCGCACTTATAAATAACTTTCGGTCAAAACCAAACGAATTTGAAGCACGCTGCATATTCGATATTTTTAACAATTCCTGCAACAAATCATTTAAAGGATTTTTGTTTAAGGTCATATTGTAGGCTTCATTTTCGGCTAAATAAACACTTCCAGCGGCAGAAAGATATGCAAACGCCTTATCAATAAAATATTTCTTCATACGAACCAACGATTTTATCTCGTCCACGTATCGACTTACTTTTTGTTCATCCAAAAATTCTGCAAAATCAATTATTTTATCTATAGCGGCGGGTATCTCGGGTTCACAACAATGCGGTGCGGTTGCGTCTAATATGCATAAACCCTTGCCAGCAACCGATAAAGCATCAAGACTATCGGGGTCGTTTGCGCAGTGAAATCTTTCGGTATTTGCTCCAATAGCTTCAAACTCATCTGCAATTTTGTTAATAAACGTACTTTTCCCAGAGCCCGAAGACCCCTTCAAAAAAAGCCGTTTTTTAGCTTTTTCCAAAGGCATTATATAGTTAAAAAAGTTTATAAACCCATCGGGTGTGCTTGCGCCAGCAAACATATGTTTATTCATATCTTCAAATCCCTTTCTATGGTAAATACCTGCTTCTATGATATTCATCCGCAATATAAATTGACACAGAAAACAAATTTGCAACCAGTACCCTGTTTTGGCTTATTTGCATATCATAATCCAAGACCAAATATTTTGGAGGAAAACACAATGCAAGGAATCATCATAAAAGATGACGCTAGGTATCATTATAGCGAAAATTACCTAAAAAACTGCGGATATGTTTTTTGCGAAAATGACACACCGCCAGATAAATTAGATTTTATCATCTTCCCTTTTATGGGCAAAGTTGATAAATTCATCTATGACGATTCTTTTTTCGCAACACTAAAAAATGAAGTATTGATTTTTTCTGGAGTAAAAGATATATACATTGCGGATAAATGCAAAAAATACGGGCTTAAATATTATGTTATGATAGAGAAACGAGCTGTAGCAATTAAAAATGCCGTGCCAACCAGCGAAGGCGTAATTGCACATCTTATTACAAACAGTATTAATACCTTGACAAACAGCCGTGTACTTGTAATAGGATACGGTGTTTGTGGCAGGGATTTATCTAAAAAGCTAAAGGCTTTAGGTGCAGACGTATATGCACTTGTAAGAAATAGAGAGAAAGAATCTTTGGCATATTCCGATTATGTTATACCAATTTATATGAGCGGACTTTTTGATAAATATATCTTTGACACTATAATTAACACGGTTCCCGAACGCATATTAACAAACGAAATGCTTGATAAAACCAATGGGGCAGTTTTAATTGACATAGCCTCAAAACCATATGGGTTTGATATTGACTACGCAAAAAAACTAAACGACAAATCCACAATTCTTGCAGGTATTCCAGGCAAATATGCAGTGCAAACGGCAGGCGAAATTTTAGGCGAATATATAAACCATATTTTATGTAGGAGGTATCAGAAATGACATTAAAAGGAAAGAAGATAGGTTTTGGCATAACCGGCTCGTTTTGTACCGTTATGGAAATACTAGAGCCACTTAAAACACTAAAAGAACTGGGTGCAGATATTTATCCTATAGTATCTGAAAATGTATTTAAACATAGCTCTCGTTTCCACGACAAAGATTCTTTTTTGGGCAAAATATACGAAATAACAGACAAAAACGCAATAAGCACAATAGCAGAAGCAGAGTTTTTTGGACCTGATAATCCATTGGATATTATGATAATAGCCCCTGCAACTGGTAGTACAATTGCAAAACTGGCTAACGGTATATCTGACGGTGCTGTACCTATGGCAACAAAAGCCACATTGCGCAACAATAAACCAGTTCTACTTGCATTATTTTCTAACGATGCACTCGGTGCAAATGGCGTAAACATAGCAAAGCTCTATAATACCAAAAATATATTTTTCGTGCCATTTGGGCAGGATAATCCAACAAAAAAACCCACAAGTATGACCGCCGACCTTTCTCTTTTGGAAAAATCTTTAATATGCGCTTTGGAAGGCAAACAAATACAACCCGCAATAATAACCCATAATAAATAATAAAAACATAATACAAACCCACATCTAACAGACGTGGGTTTGTATTATGTTTACAGCAAAAAACCATTATTAATAAGTAAGGTCGAGGCGGATTTTAACACTTTTTTAGATACAAATGACTATCTTCCGATAATCTCTCTTGCTTCATATATAGACCGCACTATGGATTGCGCCGCACGATAACGGTATTCTTGTTGATGTAATCTTTGCGCATCCACCATAGCATCCATAAAGCCCACTTCAACCAAAGCGGCAGGTATTCTTGTAGAATTTAGCACCAGCAACAAAGGACGATTCCACAATCGACGATAGTTAAAACCAATATCCTCAACCATATTACTTTGAATAATTTCTGCCAAATGACGTGAATTAAAATCACTAGGTTCGGCATTGTGTACAAAATACAGCGTTTCCACACCATTTGCCACACCATTTGCAGCATTTAGATGTATGGATATAAAAATATCTCCTGCTTCATTGCCAATTCTAGCTCTCTCGGTATTTGTAACGGCAACATCGGTATAACGTGTAGTATAAACCTTAACAAGCCCATCACGGTTAAGCATATCAATCACCATCAAAGCAATATCAAGCACCAAATCCGACTCGTGATGACCGTGATGTACCGCACCTGGGTCACGCCCGCCGTGCCCAGGGTCAATAACCACAACAAAGTCATATTTTTCACGTGGGTCAACAGGACGAATTAATATAGCGTCTGGTGTTTCTTCAATTATGTAAGACCTTATTACGGCGGTGTCAAAAATAATTTGCGTTATGCCGTTTTCCGTTACAATTTCTATATGGTTAATAATACCATCCCGTATCCAAAAATCACCATAACCAAAATGTTCAGAAAAATCAGAAGGTAAGATGAAGGAATATCGCCGCTGATGATATTGGTCAAATTGCAAAATATCACCAATACCCAAGTCTTGTGGACGCATTAACATAATCGTTCCGTTTTGAGAATTAAGATAAATATTTCGATGCGTCGGCAGTCCAACATTTATAGTAACGCTTCCATTTTCGGCATTTTCTTCAACCGTAAACGATATATTCTCATTCAAATCCAACACAACACGCACAGCCATCGGGTCAAACTGTGCCATACGCACATCACTAACAAGCCATTTAGGCATATTATTATCCGTCAAAACTGCATTTTCAGAAAGTCTAGCGTGGGGAATATCAACCACCAAACGCAAAGGGTTACCCAGCAAGAAAATATCCGTAATCGGCGCAGTAACACCTGTTATAATAACACTTTCGCTTTCATTTTGCACAAAGCGATTAATATGGTGTACAGCAGAAATCTCGTTAAGTTCAAAGGTAACCACAATATGCCGCCTGTCTTCTGACATAGTTATACGATATGTCATAGCACGTGTCAAATCAAAAACCACACGCGCGACATAATTGCCATCAATAATATTTAACCCCGTACGTACAGTTGTTAAAAAACTATTATTTATAGTAAAATTGCTTTGCGCCAACGCTGTTTGTGCATTAAAAATATCTACCACAAGCCGACCATCGGCAAGCATATGCCAATCCACCATAGTAATTGCAGTTTCTGCAGAAATAGTGAACTGCGTACGGGCTTCGTTCCAAGTAACAGATGTAATATTAGTCTGCAAATTAGTTTCCGATGGAATTATGGTGGAATTATCAACAGAAACATCTGACAAATCTGACAAACTTAGCTCTGACGCGTTTTGATTAGTTAAAAATACTGTAGATGTTGCATCATCCCAACGCACATCAAAACCCATCAAACCAGCAACAAAAGATACCGGTACCATTGTACGCCCATTAATAAGTTGCGGAGCAACATCCATTGTATGATTGTCATTGTTAAAAAAGAAACTATATTCGCCAATATGCATCAAAATCAAATTGCCTTCGTGCAGTATAACAACACGCTCCATCGCCTCTTGAAAATCAACAACAGCCCCCATCGCCTCAAAAACGTGGCGCACAGGCACAAGCGTACGACCACCCATTAACACAGGTGGCATATCACCAACAGGCGGTGCTTGCAACAAATTTCCATCAATATTAATTTGCACCACGCGCTGGTTTTCTGCGGCATAGACATCTTGCACTGCAACCATACCCACAGCAAACATCACAATATATATAAACACAAAAATAGCACATCCAGCAAATTTTTTTCGCATACTAGACCTCCGATGTAATCAAAATCTACATCATTATATCAAAAAAACAGCCTAAATGCAACAAATTGTCGAGATGTTACGCAATTGTAATATGTGGGAAACATCAGACCTGTTCTGAAACCTTGCCGCACCAATTTCTTGGCGTGGTAGGTGGCAGAGTTTTTGCCCATTTGTGGGCAAAAAGCTCGAGACCTTGCACTTTCGCTGTGCGAAAGCGACGCATAGCGT
>Ga0123352_10000891_pt1 | contig 37950 bp, 15 predicted proteins | sample TergutLab28metaG_FD_89700 | JGI IMG/M metagenome (GOLD analysis project Ga0123352, IMG submission 89700) | Labiotermes labralis P1 segment gut microbial communities from Petit-Saut dam, French Guiana - Lab288 P1 | ecosystem: Host-associated > Arthropoda: Insects > Digestive system > Gut ... | reverse complement strand
TTATGTGTTTTGTATTTATCTGAGAACAAACAGCGACTTGTGCCACTTACAGCATAAACTGATTGGTTTTTATAACCGTGATGAAAAGTGTTTACAGCGCGGTACGGACTGGGTCTTTAAATAGAGCGATCTGCGCTTCGTCTTTAAAGGATTAAACAGGGCATATTGTAAAATGAGACTTCTAAGGCTGTGAAAAGATTTGTCATATTTCAGACTTCCTAAATATCTTTTATAAAATATGTTGTGGTGCTGATGCTTATGTGCGAAATTACCTGACCTGATGTTGCTAACTATTTAAACTTTAGTCCCATCTTCCTTCTTCCTTCCTTATATGCTAGGTAAGACAACACAGTCTGTTAACTCTGATGTATTGAAATGGACTGTATACACGAAAATTAACTTGATGTATGTACGAGTACTTGACTTGAACATGGTCTTGATTACGGTATCCAAAAGGTGGCAGTTGGTTTAACAAAGAAAGGTTTTCAGTTTCACTATATTTCTTATTAATGTTTTGCTTTGATGAACTACGACAAAATGCAGTGTACTTGGAAGGGTTCGTTGTAAAGTCAAGAATTGTGCTTTCACAAGAAATCAGTAAAGAAGAAGTATGAAGTAGTACGACTAACAAAATACATAACTGACTGACTGACTAACCAACTACCTAACAAACAGTCTAACTCCATGGAAGATAGTCGATGAAAATCTTGTACTTTATCAGCTAGTTCAGAAATGTCCGCATTTCATGAAACTGGTAAGTTCATTACCGCGTTCTCCAGAGCACTCCACCTGTCTCTATACTGAGATAGATCAATCCAGTCCAAACCCCGTACCCAATCCTATCGCTCGAAGATCCATATTAATATTATCCTCTTACCTACGAGTTGTTGTTTCAAGTGGTCTCTTTCCCTCGGGTTGCTCCACCAAACCCCCGTATGAATCTCCTCCCCCCCTCTCCCATATGTGCTACATGCCCCGCCCAACTCATTCTTGTTTTGATCACCCGAATAATATTTGATGAGGAATACAATCATTAAGCTCCTCATTATGTAGTTTTCTCCACTCTCATGTTACCTCGTCCCTCTTAGGGCCAGATATCTTCCTCAGCGCTCTCTTCTCAGACACCTTTGCTCTATGTTTTCTCCTCAGTACGAGATACCGTGTTTCACACCCATACAAAACAGGGAAAATTATAGGTGTTAGAAGGAAGGAAGAGAATATAAAAAATTAGCATGACAAATAAAAAGATGAGTAAGTAATTGAAAAGTAAATGGATAGTGTATAGCCTATTTCGACTGGCAAACACATGTCGCTTGATATTATGCCTTCGTTAGACAAATGGAAATTCTAAGAACGGCGAAAATGCCGACTGCTGTTTACTGTGACGTGATACCGTGGAGACGGATAGAAATTGACTGAAATTTTGGAGGAGTTTACTGATTAAATATTTACTGTTTGCCTATCCTGAAAGTCAGCTGAATGTGGAGGCAGCGGGTTCCTTGGAAATTCGGTACATTTCTACTTGGTTTTATATTTTTGTGTGCGGAATATAATACCAAGAAGGTGGGAGAATTATCGAGTGACAAGATCGGTATCAGTTTCTGTAACGTAAGAAAATTTTAGTAATTCATAAGTGCAGTTAGCCTTCCGACACAATGTGCTGAACTGAAATGATGCCCTCGACTCTTATGTTTTCTTAGAGGTCGGACTTACAGCTTAGTTTCAAACTCCAAATTAAAGAATTAATGAACGGTTGAAGCAATAATAAATAAATAGACAAGCCGAAACAGTTTAATAAAACCAAATATTTAATTCGTGTCGAATGTGACGCTGTTTTGTTAATAGTGGATTTCCCGACGTTTCGAAGGGTTGCATTGCTCTCGTCTTTCGAATTGACACCGAAGATGGAAGCACTGCTTCAGATTGTGTGAACAAAAACGTGACACAAATACTAAAATGTATTTGTTATCATAAGCAAGTTATTATGTGACTTGTATTGACACATGATGTTCAGTTTTAATATGATCTGACCCATTGACTTCCACGAACCGATACATCGGTTATCGCCTATGGCGTGTTCGCAGAAATGTCCTGTGTTAAATCTTGCACTGGGCGTAATTAAATCTGCTTTAGTGCTTTAAAGGTTTGAAATCCAGAGTCAAGTTCCTATACCACCTGCTTTGATGTTCTAAAACTGTTTATTTTGCCCACACTGAGGGCGGAACGTAAGCTGAGGATGTTTGAGTATAGGGTGTTGAGAAGAATATTTGGGCCTAAGAGGGACAAGGTAGCTGGTGAGTGGAGAAAACTACAGAATGAGGAGCTTAATAATCTGTACTCGTCATCCAATATGGTTCGGGTGGGTGGGGCATAGAGCGGGGCATAGAGCACGTATGGGGAAAGAGGAGAGGAGTATACAGGGTTGTGGTGGGGAAACCTGAGGGAAAGAGACCACTTGCAAAATCCAGGTGTAGATGGGAGGATAATATTCAGATGTATCATGAGGAAGTGGGATGTTGGGGCTTGGACTGGATCGAGCTGGCTGAGGATAGAGACAGGTGACGGGCACTTGTAAATGCGGTAATGAGCCTTCGGGTTCCATAAAATGCAGGAAAATTCTTGACTAACCGGTTAGCTTCTCAAGAAGGACTGCTGCATTGTGTAAGAAGTAAGAAAGAAAGTAAGTAAGTAAGTACGTAAGTAAGTAAGTATGTATGTAAGTAAATAAATGAATAAATAAATAAATAAGTGTTAAGTAATTAAGTAAGTAATTAAGTAAATAATAAGTAAGTAAGTAATTAAGTAATTAAGCAAGTATTTAAGTTTGTTTGCTTGTTTGTTTGTTTTTCCATATAGTGTATGAATGCGTTTTGTATGTCTTCTCTGAGGCACAAACTTTCTGTCGCTGTAGACGTTAGTATAAATGAACGGCAGGCTTTAGAACGTTAAAATGTTACAGTAGCAAAGCTTCTGATTTTGCCACGTAGCGATAATATAGTCATTTCTCCTTCCAAGCTATATTACTGTAGTAATTGACGAACAAACTGCAAAATCAACGGACAGGACATATATAGACACTCCCCAACCTACGAATTTTCAATTTGGGCAGTTTCAGGCTTGAGAAATTAAAAGGGGGGGAGGGAGCGAATTAAAGTACTGACATTTTTTGAAGGCAGCTACTTCCTCTTTGCGGGAAAAGGAAGCACAATGAGACGAAGGTAGTAGAAGGCTACTGCTGGGCGATAACACAGGTGGCCGGGCGGTCATGTTGCCGCCAATCAGGTTGCGGTGTGCTGAAATCTTAAATTTCAACTTGACTGATTTTTATAGGGGTATGCATATTGTTGACCATGTATACTCAATTCCTACTCGGGCAGTAATCGACTTGCACCGCTTGTAACGGAAGATAACAATTTCTTTACGTCGGTGAGTGTCTTTGCTGTGTGCATACTTAAATTCTGTGAAATTTGGGGTTTTGTCAGTTCCAAGAAGAGCGAACATTATCTGGGATGTTGAACAGAAGAGAGAGAAGCATCGTTAACACTACAATATCGTAAAACATTCTATCATACGACGTATTTTAGAATTATTAGAATCACTTATATAATTCGTGATAAATTAGAAAAATATCCGTGTGAGAGTAGTGTCTACGATAAGAAGTTGACACCGTGAACTCGAGGTTCAATTCTCTGCTGGAGCTGAGATTCTTCTGATCTACCCATACTCGGACTCTTGCCCCCTTCTCAATATTGGCGGAGTGTAGAGCAGACAGGGCATAAAGCTGGTCACTCAAGCCAAGCTAGTATCTAGGAATTATAGTTCCGGTCTTTCTTCTTTCTACTTGATAAGCACAGGCAGATTTACTTTCGTAAGTTTTGAGTTGCTCACAGCGGTGTTGATACATGAACTTCAAATATTCTGGTCCTCTAGCACATTGGCTACTGGCGAAGAATTCTTGGACTGCTTGACAGTGGCAAATATTAACAGTCGAAAAGTCGCCAGTTTGCAACAGGTTTTAGTCTTCAATTTCACCCTTCTTTTAAATGTTCTTAATTCCGCAAAACCCAGGGGTTACTAAATTTACTGCCAGGTTTGACATTAGTTATTTATGCGTTGTATGTGGTTCTCGCAATAAGCAGCGATTATTCCCTGCATGGAATTAACTATTTGGGCTTACGAATGGAAACACCCCGTTTTCTTTGCACGCTAGGAATTACGTGTTTATATTACGTAGATACAGTTTATTTTTCAAACGGTTAGAGAGAAAGTAATACAGTTTTGGTTGACATTAGGGTGATCCTGAACAGCTTCCTGCATGTCATATGATAAACACGTGTTCTTAGTAGTGTAATATATCACGATATATTTAAATGGACTTGTTTACAAAGCATTTCTCTCTACTACATTGTCAACGTAGCCGGCATAGTGCAGTCGGTATAGCGATTCGCTACGGGATGGACGGTCCGGGGATCGAATCCGAGTTGGGGTGGGATTTTCCACACCCATTCCGACCAGCTCTCCGAGCTTCCTGTACAATGGATACCGGATAATAATTCCTGAGGATAAACCGGCCGGTGCGTGGCGTTGATCACGACCCCAGTCTAGCGCCGAGGTTAAAGAAAGAGTAGCGATATACCTCTGCTCCCCTTCCTGGTCTTCATGGCTTGTTATAAGGTTAAATTTTACTTTACTTTTCTTTCTTTTTTTAACATCTGATGCCTCCTGATGTATCAAGAAGAAAACTTTTTCTCATTTCGTGATTCTGCCTTTTGTCGACTAATAAGAGACCCTTTCTGTAAAGTCAGTCTCAATTATGAAAACGCACACGACGGGCAAGGATGGGGGCCACGGGTTCCAATTCCCCTAAATTTACGCCTCTGCTTAGCAACGCTGTCACGCCACAGACCAGCAGACCGAAATGTCTTTGTCTACTCCATCCCATTATGTCCTCACTGCGACATTATTTGAGCTTTTCCCCACACTTGTCTAGTCTAGGGGATCTTATCTTCTGCCATGTGTTTCTAATCTTCACCTCTATGTTTCTGCCCTTATCTCTCCCCTTCTGTCCCCTCCAATTTACATGTTTCTCATTCGGATGGGCGTCTGATGAGTTCTCTCCGAGCTGCTCAATCGAATGCATCTACCAAGAACGAGGAAATGCTGTGAGAACAGGCACTCACGCAGAATTTTTCTGTTTCGGAGGGGGGGGGGAGGGTGGGTGGAGTAGCTAATCCTGATGAGACACACAATTTTATATGCCGACGTTTCGGAACATAAAATTCAGGAGCCGAGGAATCACCTAACAATAAGAATACAACACAATTTATGTTTGATTTTGAAGACTATGTTATGGCAATCTTATTACAAACCTCAACTGTAGCATAATATTGACAGGACAAATGTTACAGTCTAAAACAACACCAACTCATATATTCAAAATAATGTCTTACATGTATACGGTATGTTGCGTTGTATGCTGATACCATCTTCAGATACATCAATACAAACATACTTTCATAAGGAAAATGTCTAGCAAGTAAGTAGCAAGTACGTAAATGGGCCCCCTTTCTTTCTTTTACAAATGTTCTACATTTACTTGCTGCTTTTCCTTATGTAAACATTTTTGTATTATTGTACCTGCAGATTGTCTCAGCATAGACCTGAACATGCAGTATACATAAAAGGAATTACATTGAATATAAAAAATTTCGTGTTGTATGAGACTGTAACACATAGCCTGTCATTTTTTAAATTTTTGTTTACATACCATCGATTTTATTGTTTATTATTTACGTGCACTTGTTGGTACAAATGAATAATAAACATAACCTGTCGCTAGTTAGCACAACGGGATGACATCCGTAAAGGTAGCATAATATTGTTAGTTTGCAACTGTATTTATGTACACATAAATACAACAACATATTGGATGACTACTCGGCTGATTTAAACCTCGACATCTAATCTTCTTGTTTTTATGTTCATTTAAGATTTCGTAAGTTTTAAATTTTTTTTTTTCAAAATTCCAATGCACTAGCCTTTTTCCAATTTCAGGGGCTCATTTCGGCTGAAGAGTAAATCGCGCAACACGTTTAATATTATCACTTCTAAAAAACCTTTCGTTTTTTTAAAATTTCTTTTCAGGGGCTGCACTTTGAGTGCACGCCTGACTGAGACACACAGTATGTAAACCTGTTCATAAGTAGGTTGCATTCTGATAAACCCGTCTTTTATTGTTTTCTTTAAATAGTTTAGTTTAGTAGCTTGTAACTATATCGTGGCCATTTATTGAATATTAAGTAAGTCTGTAGCACCCAGCTTGCAATTGACCACAGCTAGATATTATTCTTAATCAGTTTCTCTCTAATAAACATAATAATGACCTTTCGTTTTTCCAATATCAATTTTAATGTTATTGTAACGTATACGCCTAAGTCTCGCAAATGTTAGTCCTTGAGGATTTCAGACATGCGTTGGATAATTACGTTTCTCTTTTATACGTGCTACATGTTCTCCCAATTTTATCGTCATTCACTCATAAAGTTTGATGTTGCAATGAAACTAAGCATAAAATTTTTTTTCTTGTCGAACTGGACACCATATGTTGTGGTAGTCGGGTAAGGTTCTGTCCAAAATCCATTACGTCAAATCTCAGAAGATGGCGATGTCCTTGGTTAGAGTGCTCTACTTTTAGTAGGCAATGATTACACATGTAATTTCTCACTATGCAATTTCCTTCATCCTACTGTTACTTCCTGTGGGGGAAATGTACTCCTGACAGTTCAATTTTTGGATGTTACAAAGTTTGCTACTTTAAGTGCTTTGCCATTTCTATTTCATGTACTTTATATTCCCAGTTGACGGATAAAAAATGACTTTTCTTCCTCCTTCTGCAGGTGTATAAACGCATTAACAAATTTGTCTTTTTAATACTACTTGGGGACTGACCGTAAAACCTGTACTATTCCCTCTTAAAACCAATCCTTTATATAACAGCTTTTATCGTTTGTGCCTATTCAGAGCAGTATCATATCAGCAAATATTTGGTGTCATATACGACATCCTTTCTCCAAGAAGCTGTGCACTTTTAAACGCTGCGTGTTTCCCATGTGTAGGAAAAGTCGGTTATTAGTAAGTTTCATGAAAATCTGTCAAGAGTTTATAAAATTGGTGGGACATACACAAACACACACATACACTGAGATACATGCAGAAATGAAGACACATACAGATGGTATAGTAGTCTCAAAAGCCTAGAATTTACCCCATTTTAGACACGAAAGTAAGCAAAAAAAAACTAATAGTTTTGGAACCTTCGAAATTGGGTCAGGGAGATAAGACTTATTGCTTTTGCGTGAGAGAGAAATGTGGAATATTTTAATGCAAAAATAGAATGGGAAGGATAAACAATCTGTTATTTGAGACAAGAGATTTCGACTATGGTGGCGATGAAAAAGTTTGTCTTTTGGAAAGTGACCTTCAGGAAATAAAGCTGAAGGTGAAGGCTGCAGGTTTCACCGAAATTATACTACGTTACGACACATCCCAGAAGACAGGTAGGTTATACTTACCTGTTCCATTGATAATAATGGTCCTGACCGATAAACTATAAACGGACGTGAGATATTGATAGGTTTCATGCTGTCTCTTCTTTCAAAATTATGGAACGTCTTCTGTTAAATAGCGCCGTTAGATACAGAGTTGATCACAGAGGTGCCCGTATATCAACACAGAACAAATTTGTAAGCAACAGCTGTGATTTAAAACACATATTTCAAGGTGATTCATTCTGTTTAGGTCTGTAAAACAATCCCACATTCTTACACTTTTCTCATTTTAAGCTCTTTAAATGTAGTCTTTAGGTGACACAGCCTCTGTTGCGCGTTAATCAGTAATATATTTATTACGTAGTCTTGCACAATAGAAACACATTTCTCTTAGGTTTCTAGTTTCGGCCTAACATGCAGGTCATCACTAAGTACTTCGAGCGGTGAATGTTGGTGAAACATTGTCTTTGCGCAAGTGCTAATTCACATGGTGTTAAATACTTTCGAAACTCCAAGTTAAACGCTGATAAAAGAAAAGGAAAAAAAAACATTTATTACGGAAAGAGGCGTGGAGTGTTGCCACGTACTTTAATAATATTGAAAATTCCCTGCAGCACTGAATCACCGTCACATACATTTTCGATTCCAAGACTGTGGAAGAGGAGACCGCAGTGTGCGTGTGCATTGAAGAGATAATTCTAAACTGCCTAACATTTTTATTAAAAATAGTCCTTTTAAAAATATTCCTGTTAATATACAATTCTATTCATCCAATTTTACGCAATATTTTGGCACGTTTTACTACCTTTTCCTAATGGGATTGAGATCTGTATTCCACGTCCATATGTAGACTCTTGTAGGATGGCCTGGATGTTAGGCCGAAACACGTTCCCCAAGGAAGTGCGACTGTGTTGTGCAAGTCTGTGTAATACATATATTTATTTTTAAAATGTAATTACTAAAATATTAACACTCATAGCTCCCTTTGCTTCAATGGATGTCCATTGTCTGTTTCTTCTTGAGCTTAATATTTACATACTCGTATTTTATACATGTGCACAATTATATGTAATATGAAACTAACACAAAAATATTTAACGACGTTTACTCTGTTATATTCCAGAAAACAGTATCCGTCACCACAATCCTCAAGTCAAGTACTCGTACATACATCAAGTTAATTTTCGTGTATACACTCCATTTCAATACACCAGAGTTAACGGACTGTGTTGTCTTACCTAGCATATAAGGAAGGAAGAAGGAAGATGGGACTAAAGTTTAAATAATTAGCAACATCAGGTCAGGTAATTTCGCACATAAGCATCAGCACCACAACATATTTTATAAAAGATATTTAGGAAGTCTGAAATATGACAAAACTTTTCACAGCCTTAGAAGTCTCATTTTACAATATGCCCTGTTTAACCCTTTAAAGACGAAGCGCAGACCGCTCTATTTAAGGACCCAGTCCGTACCGCGCTGTAAACACTTTTCATCTCGGTTACAAAAACCAATCAGTTTATGCTGTAAGTGGCACAAGTCGCTGTTTGTTCTCAGATAAATACAAAACATATAAATACAGTGTGGGCAGAGCGTACAGTTGTTGGTACATCACGTGACCAGTAGGCTTTAAAGGTTAAAATTCTGACACAAGTACAGATTTTGAGGTTGACAGGAAAGAACCCCTGTCTTGGACGTGAAACCACTGGCTGACCGTCGACAAATATGATATTCGTACAGAATCTTAATGAAGTCACTTTAAAATATTTTATATGGTAGAAAAAGTAGTTTTGTTTTTATAAGGGGAAGCAATTGTTAATAAATGTAAGAGAATGTCTTGTAATAGCATTAGTTCGAATAAAAAGGCGACAGCACAGAAAGTTAAGATATAAAAAGTTTACAGTTTTCAGAACAAACGACAAATCAATTCATGATTTGCACAACACCAAAATACATACAGACTTTATGTACTCCCTGATTTCAACCGGTCTAATAGCAGTACAACTGAAAAAAAGAAATAAATGGGGAAGAAAGTGAAAAGGAAACGGAAATATACGATGATCCTTGACGGCAATGTATGTAGGTAGCATGCACGTTTGTCTCAAGATTTATGACGTAATGCTGGCAGCTGCACGGTCTGTGAACTTTTTGTGTCTGGAAGTATAAGCATTCGTGTGACACGGAAACATGTCAGAGACGGAAGTTTTTCAGGTCTTTTTGGTCTTCGCTGTAAACATTATTACTGCACGAGTACACCGGCACAGATTTCTTTGGATAACAGACAAAATATTTTCAGAGCTGGAAAATAATTTAAAATAAATTATTTGTCTCGGCGAAGATAAAGTCCTTCAGCATATTTATTGTTAAAGCCAGAGGCAGTACTCGTCATCGGTGACAGAAAGTAGTGATTTAATAGCTAACACTGCTCTGTATGAAGAAGGCACAAATTTCGAACCTGTGTTTACTTCGGCTTTTCCGCATTATACTAGAAAACTACTAAGATACCTCAGACCAGGCCACGACCTCTTCCTCTCTTATCCATTATTATTTAATATAGAGCTGGGCTCGAGGATGTGTCGGTTTTCTCTAAACTACTGTGAAAGCCTGAACAATAGTTGGAATAGTAACTAACATAATGACTTAGAATCCTTTCATCTTAAGATTACTTGTTCCGGATGACCTACGTGACGTGTGATATTTTGCTGTAATCTAAAAAGTTCTGCCTATTTCGCTGCAGTAATGCACCATTATTTGTTACACTTCCCCATGTAGTGCTAACTTTCAGCTCCTGATTGCAGCCTGTGCAAGCAACATACAATTTATACTTCAGACACTCTCAAAGGAGAAATTCTGACCTGTCAAGTACGGTCAACAGAGTCGCCAAATTGTGACGTTATCATTCCCCTAAGAAGATCACATGTTTTGCCTTACCGAGTTGGCCGTTACACCTTCCTGTTGGAACCACACATTCCATACCCTTTGCCTCACTCTTCGCAGTTGCGTACCCAAAAATGTTTGCAACATGTTCCAGTATCACTAAGGTTCCACGATAATCGCGTGGTTGTAAATGAGGCCGCGTCACACCGAACAAGTAAACATCACAGCTAGTGGCTTGCATTATGGAGAGGTAGCCATTTTGTGTAATGTTGAAGAGAACTGGAACAAGTAATGGTGTTTTATTGCAAAAATTGAGACAACAACTCATCGAGAATCATGGAGGCCATCTGGAACAAATTATCGTCAGAAGTCAGGGTGTGGACACTACACGGCATTCATTATGCTGGTTACTTCTTAAAACTTTTCGCTTCGTGTATTGTTCGTTTCCTCGCAGTAGTTGACGGAAGACTGGCACTTCCTCGTATCTCACCTGTGTTAACAATCTTCACATTTCTCACTAAAATAAACAGAAATAAAATCAACAAACGTGTTTCCACAGGAACCAACGTTGTATTATTATGTACGCCAAGCACGCAGAGTCCCTTACGTGCCCATAAAATAGCACAGCGTGTATAGATTAGGCAGTGTGGCGTGGTAGGCACGACTCACGCTCAAAGTTGGGGGGTTTTTGTTCCCTCTCCCAGTTGGCCAGTATTACAGGTAGTTACTGGGTGGACTTCTCCCGCCACATAGGAACACTAAACCTGTCCGCGGGATTTATAGGCGCTGACTGCGACAACCCCTAGACAGAGGGTTGAAGTTAGGTATGGGGTAAGAGCAGACATGCAAGAAGCTGGAGTTAGGGTCTTACAGAAATTGCTCTGCTGCTGCTGCTGGATGCCAGTTTCTTCTAGACGTTTCCCTAACTGGGAGGGGGTTCCCCATATATTCATCTGACGTTAAAGATACAGGCCAAAGAAAGAGCCCTTTCCTTGACATAAGACTAATATGACGGCACGAATGGAGTTACCACATGTACAGCTTACATCCGCGACGGCAGGATTTATTACTGACCCAGTATATACAACAGCTAAACATAATGCCAGCTATGAATTATCTGGACATAGATAGCACAGTGTATTTGTAAGGGAGGCAAACGGCCGTGTGTAACCCTGTATGACTGAAGTGCAGCTCAGTAATGTTAGGAATTAAAATGAAGGGCAAGAGCGGAATTAGGTGTAAGTAATGTCTGTTAAAGGAATGTCGAGTAAGGAATGGGTATTATTTTCACCACATCGCATCCGTTAGTTTCGAGTTCAAAGATGAATTATTGATATTTTGTTATTAATTTTAATATTGTACGTACTTTGCTTGATAACTCTGAAGAAGGGCCGAAACATGTAGCAGACTGAGCATCTATTGTGTTCACATTCGAGTATATGAAAGGTTAGCTTGATAAATTGAAATCCGTTGTTAATGTTTTAGAAGATTTTATCTCTGAATTTTAAGCTCTTTCACATATTTTCATAAAGCGCCTGTTAGCTTTATCAAGTCCGTTTCACGTGTGTATCAGCGCTGCTCCTACTGGACGGAATTAGATGAAATTCTTTATTGGGAACTTTCATGAAAATATTCCGAGAAATTCCGAATTCGGATGAAATCGCGCAATGATGTTGGGACTTTTAAGTGCATACCTAAGTACCTTTATTGTTGTCAACGACAATAAACCGCATTAAAAGCGCTCTCATTGATTGAAATGGCATCAAACTGTTAGGATAGACGAGGAGGTATAACAATTACGCGAACGCCCCAAAACATTACTTTATGCGTACATTGATTACCTTCTTGTTTTTTTAGTTGCATCCTGCTACATTTAATAAAAATTGTGTAACTCCGTCAAAGTAAGCTAAGGGCAAATATGTACACTCAAGCAAGAGAGATCATTTATATTGTACCTGACTCCATATGAAAGAGGGTTTGATTTGTTGTAATATTCGGAAACAAAAAAAAATCACAACCGATGTGTTGCTTATCTTCTGTTTCGGTAGGCATATAATCACCCAGTAAAAACACGTTTAACCATTTAAATACCAAGTTAAATCCCATCTGCTCCCATTATTAGGAGTTCACCGTATTCTCCACGTTAGCGGGATATGGGGTAAACCGAAAAAAATTTAAAAATTAAAGCCTTGAAATTCATATACGTGATATAAAGATCATTGCCTGCCTGTCCGTTACAAAGACCAGTCAATTTACGATATTTAGGGAAATAATTACTGTTTATTCAGACAGTCATATGAAGTATATAAGGTGTTTCATAAGTTGCGGTCATGTATGTAGGTGTTCGTGATTAAAAAATTATTATAAACATATGTCCAATTTTGAAACGTTTCGGAGTTAATGCCGCTTGAAAATTATAATAAAAGATAACGATTACTGAAGACATATGGGAAAAATATAAGCACATATTACGTGATTAGTATAACGTCTAAATTTAACTTCATAAGTAATACTCCCTTTCATTCAAGCCGACATGCGCTTAAAGCATCTGTCGTAGGCGCTGTTCACTGGGATTCATTTACTATCATTAAGGACACAATAACTGCTGAGAATGAGCCCCATGTTTATAACAAATCTTTAATCACAAAGATCTGGGAAATTATATACTACGTTACTGTTTACAACTTATGAAACACTCTGTATAAACGGACTTATCAAAATGTATAGGCCTTAATGTTAAAATAGGTGGTGGATGTAGTAACTACCCTGTTTTAATGGATTAAATATACATAATATAAATACTCGGAAAGAACAATATAATGGAAAACAAATGCAGAGAATGCCCATGGAAGGGTAGTGACGCTGTTTAGATATAGGATCTGTTATCACCCCTTCGGAAATCCATCTTCTTCCCATATCAAGGTTGGGTTACTAAACAGTGTCCGCTGTCGATGTGTCTAGTACAGGGTGGGTGTAAGTGGAAACTGTTCGGCTTGACGTGTCGAGTGGCAACCAATGGAATGTGAGATTCCCAGACGATGTCTGTAACGAGAATAGTACGATCGGTACTGCTCCCGCCATTTTTGCGCGGTCTGTAGTACAGATTCTGACAACGTAAGTGTTTGCTGACATAATTTCTAAAATTCTGATGTCATGTACGTACTGAAACACGAGTAGCTTCCAGAGGAAGAACATGATATCCTCTGTTACTCTGTATAAATATTCCCCTTTCCCTTTTACACTTTTTGTTTCTTTCGTTATTTTTTCTTTTGTTTCTTTCTCTTAATATGAGTTCATAGGAATTTGCGCCTTTAACATATTACAAGATTAATAGTACGTCACGTAGGTTAGTATTCTAATACCAAGAGTGTCCTTTGTGGGCGACATTTCAGATTTGGTTTTGAATCACGCTCGAATTTCATTGGCATTTTCTCCATAATTGTGTTTGCCCTTCTAATTGCCACGACCACTTGACGACACGCTAGGGATTTGCTATCTTGTGTTCCTCTCGGTTACTGTTTTCTCCTCTACTACCCTAGACACCACCACACACTCACCGGACTGCAGCTGCAATTTTCAACCATATCTTGCGCTCGTATACAGTACTATACTATTGTACAGGATGGGCCAAAAGTAGGTATACCTACTTTATATCTACTTTTTGCCCACTCTGTATAATATATCCTCTCCTATAGCAAGGCCAAGAGTGATAATGTTTATTTGTGTGTTACTGTGGTGGATTCGAATTATTTGCTCATTCCGTGAGTGTGAACCCACTGTAATTACTTGACGAATGAGGTTAAACGTTCTTCCTTACAGCTTTTAACTGCTTTGATTATTTACTAACCTTTTGGTTTTTGATCTCTGAAAAACGTTTGTATTGACAATATTTTTTCTCTGATGAAGTGACTAACAAACATAAGTATTAATTTATTTCAGTACAGACGTTTTCGAGAAATTTGGAACTTAAAAGTGTTCTAAAAGTGTTCTCTTTTTGTCGAAGTCGAGGGTTAATGAACGTTATAAGAAAAAAAATACTTTGACTTTATTTAATGTAATTTCAGTGCAGATCCTCATGATTGTTTGATCGTATTTAGACTCGCTTCGATCAATATCTCAACGCTGCGATATTAGTTAAATACTTTTCAGCACAAATTCTCATAACAATTACAGTTAAATTATTTTCACTTCGAGTACAAACGGTCTGAGCTTAATTAAGACCATTTTAGCGCAGATCGTCATAAGAATTTCGTCTTAATTAAACACATTTCTCAGCTAATCCTCATAAGAGTTTAATCGTAATGAAATTAATTTCTGTCAAGATCCTCATAGCAGATGGACCTTAATTAAACCAATTTAATGCCTTCTGTAATATTTGTTTGTTCTGCTGAATGTATTACAGATTGGTTGTTAAGAATTTTTCACTATGCGTTTTGCAAACATATTTTAATCTCCTTCTTCATGACGCTGTATAGCCTGGTGGTTGGATGAGTCTAAGAGAAAACTCCTACTTCTTTTCACACCGCATGACGTAATTGTGCGGAAAGCTTGTTATTCGAATTGATGCTTATCAACAAGAGTGAACAGTGTCACAAAACGGAAGTCCTTAATATGCATCTCACCTTCATGGGAACAGCAAATATTGTATCTTTATGCACTCAGTTGTACATGTCACCTTCTGTCTTATTCTGTATTGGACTGTAGGAGCTGTAGAGAAAATAGTGTGCTGGAGAGATGATCTGCATGCTGTGTGGTAAATATTTGGAAGGAAGGGGTCATGAATTGTTTGAAGGTATAAGCAGCCGTTCCTCAAAGTCGTGGTGGTTGGTACTGCGGCTCGTAATCTAACCGTGCGTAATCCAGGTAGAAATACATAAGGTTACACCATGTGGATAACTTGTATGTTGCGGCTTAAATATTCTTCATTTTGTCTCCAAAATTATGCTAGACGAAGAAACTATGTTCCGGAGACCGTTGCTATGAATTTCCTTCTTTATTCAAATAAACTTATACAGTATGAGTCTGAAATATGTCAATTTTACATAAAACCGTATTCTGCAATGCCTTCTTTCGCTGTTGTATTCTAAGAGCCAAGAACAGCATCAGAAACAATAAATTAAAGTAGAATTTTTTAAAATTATTTCAGGTGCATGTTACATGAATATTGTACCTTTATTTTACTTTATTTATTTAAAGCAGCCTTCATAGTCACGTACTTTGTGAAATAACGTGCAAATGCTAAGTAACGGATGGCATGTAGGAGCCATTTGATTCGAATTTTAGACAGATTTGCAGGTATGATTCAATATTTAGAGCCTTAACAAACCAATTAGAAGATCTGCTATTATCTTTGTCAGCTGTAAGTGTCCCCAGTCCCAGTTTAGATTCACGTAATGAAGATCTAAGGGTCAGTGAAGCTATATCCTCACTTGTTTACAACTTGTTTGAAAGTGGTCATGTTTACTTAACTCACTATTGACTGTAACCTGCATGTAATAATGGTTCTTTTTTATTTTTCCATGGTAAAGGCACCTTAATTCTATCACATATTTCTACCAGTGTCGACGATACGAGGGGTGTAGGGGTGGTATCTCGCACAAATTATTGACGGCCCTTCCATGTAGCATGCGATTTTATTTTTCTAGGTATTATCATTACGTATCGATTGTGCAAAATTAATCCTTTTAGACCAAGCACAAGTAACTCTACAACTGACGGTCACCCTCTCCGATTTAGCGTAAAGATTTTTATTCGGTGCGCCCCTGCTTGAAGAATGTGGGGAGTGACTAAACTAAACTTCTCAGAGTCCAAAATCCGCTGTTGGCGGCCCTGATTTCTCCAGTTTATTTGAGGATGTCTGACAATGTTTAATTTGTTAAATCATAACGACTTTTAACTTCGAACATTAGCTAATATGTGTTAGGAATATCAAACACATGCGAAATTTCTGGAGTTAACTGTACATCCATTATTAGATTGCCTTACATCTCAGATCGTGCAGTGTTGAGGTGAACTGTGTGTGAGACGATAAGCTCCTCTTATACTCTGTTGTCCTTATGCAGAAAAATTATACATACTCCTGCTATTGAATCCGTTTTCCACTCGTACGTGTCATTTTTTTAAGACCGGTTTTAATAATAATCTGACATCTATGCCTATGCTTTTTAAGTCAAATTATTTATTGCAACAGCCAATCCTTATTCGGTTTCCTACCGACAATTGTATTAGATAGTTCCCTCTCATTCTGAAAAGTACTAATTCAATACGCGTATGATACTTGGAGTTGGAATTAGGTAATTAAACAGTTTAGAATTGATGCTCGAAGCAGAAACTAAAATTAAGTGTTTAATTTAAGCGTAATTGCAGATTATGTCGAATAAAATTTCATAGCACTTAGCATCCGGCTGGCAGAGAAACAGGTCTTTGAGACAATGATGAATGACTCAAAGGAACGGCAGCAATAATAATGCATCAGACTGTGTGAATGTGAAGTGGACAAGTGCAGCGGAGGGCGCACATGGACCCTAGCAGTCGGCTATGTCGATATTACAATATAAGAAGACAAGCGTAACGAACTGGTATTTGTTGAAATGGTCTGCTGATGAGACAATGATTATGTGCAGTCGTAATATAAATCTGCAAACAGCTGCCTCTTGCACAGAAGCTCTAATCAAATATGAATTCCTGGCTTCAAATTTCGTTTCTCTCAAGGAAAATATAAGAATCTGAGAAAGGCATCAGTATAACCACTGAAAATTTCCAGTTCCTTGATTTACATTAACAGCACTATTTACATCAACCAGTACACCACTGGAAAGCTATCACCTTTGAAAAAAATTAATTTGGAAAATATTGTGCTCCGAATTCCATTAGAGAACCATATTCCTCTTACGGATCGAAAAGTAAATCCAGATTTGTGGATTGATTAATATAAAAACTCTTTAAAATTCAGTGGGAAATTCTAAACGTTTCCATCCCTAGCTAAACTTTTCACAGATAACCCTTTCCTTGATCAACTGCTATACACTGTGGCTCTTGAGGGACACGAAATAACAATTTTCGAGAATGTGCACGTTGTATAGAGTATCATTCTGAAAATATCGAGACTGCAATACCGACAGAAGCATTAGATCCTGTCCATTATCTAATTTCTGTTGTTATACATTCCTATTCGTGACCCAAATCCCAACATTAAACACATACGCGTACACACACAAAATCCGTCATTAATTGCATCCAAATCAGGAATTAGCGGTTCTTCGCTTTCTTAATTATCAATAAATGTAATATTTGCCTGAAAGATTAACGACATATTACAAATACGTGGTCTTTATATATATATATGTACTTTCATACTCTTCCGTACGGGATATTCTGATGATATTGGTGTCGCGTTACTTTACTTTCGGGCCAAAAGATAGACCCTGCCTGTTTTCAGCTATACGCATTTCATATTTACAAAAATGTAATTTACGTCACATGTCCGGTATACGAATATCCTTACGTCCTAATCACTCACGCACTCTCTCACAGACGCATGCACATAACCGCTGGTCGATTTTTCAGAATGTGACAGACAAGAAATGAAAACTCACGTGTGTACACATGTAAGCTGGGCCTCCGTACGACCCGCTTACCTAAGACTAATTATGCATGAATACGATCAGAAATTTTGGTGGCCATGACCAAAACTCGTGCTATCCTGCCTTGTGTCAATGTGACGCCATGTAGTCTGGTACAGTGGTACGTAAAATTACAACCTGACGCTGGAGGAAGCAGGTTCCTCCGAAACGTCTATATACCAAACCACACGGCGTAACTTGTGAGCACACAGTAAAGTTTGTGTTTATGTATATATAATATTCATATACAGAAGTGCGTGATGTGTATACCGGAATGCTGAAAGGTCCTTAGCCCGACCAGGAAGGAAACAAGCTCGGATGTATGTGAGGGATTTCAACAACATCGAGACCCGAGCTGTCATCAAGTTTTTTTTTTCAAGGCAAGGCGCCGAAGGAAATTCACGCCATTCTGACAGAAACATTAGCTTGTTTCTTTTCTGGTGAGGCTAAGGACTTATCAGCACCCCTGTGTGTATGTACGCGTAATACATGCATTATGCATGTATATATGTATGTATACGTATATTTATGCATGCATGTGTGTAAGTACGCATGTATATATGTGTTCTATATGCACGAATGTGTGTACTATGCATGTATGCAGTCCCGTGTAGATACGTCTGAAGACTACACGTATGGATACTTGCACGTTGTATGTGTGTGTGTGTGTGTGTGTGTTCTTACACTCTGAATGTGTATCGTATTGAAAAATTAACTGGATCCGAAACATGCGCTGATAGCAATTGTTGGATATGTTTCTCCGGAAACTACAGCATAACTGTGGCTGATGTAAGACAATTTTATACTTCTTACAAGCTGGAATGTTTAGTTCCCTCAAGCTATTCAATTTTCTGCACCGATGCTGTGAATTGAAATACGTCGATATAAACAATGAATCGTTCTGTAGAACACGTACTTTTGAGGTAAGTTCTCACCTTGACTTCGCTGAGGAGTCGTGGGAGGGAGCAGAAGACGTGTAGACCTCCTCTGTTCGTGAGGCCGTGAGCCATATTCCGTGAATGTACAGAAATCGAAAATACAGCAGCACCACCAGAGCTGGACCACCTAATAATTATGTACAGGTTGAGCGTTTGGCACGTGTGGATGTACTACTTTGCGCTCCAATTATGTCAAGGAATTACTACCTGAAGCGTGGCACAGTTTTCGTGGAACATGGCGGTTAGGTAAATATTTGAAGTAAGTGCTTGTGCGCGTCATAAGTTTTCCCGGAAAGTATTGTTTGTGATTTAATTCAGCATGGCAGGGACCGGTTGTACACTGCAGCGCACCCTCGAGCCGTATTGACCACCTGGGAACTTCGGTGATTTACGCAAGCACCGTATTTTCCACTGCCCATTCGCTGCCTTTGCATATGAATTCATGAATAAATGTGTCGGCAGAGGTATTAGAACGGTTGCGCTTTCCCTGCTACTATCATCAGCACATGTGCCCTCTTGTAATTCATTTTGTCGCCAGTGAAACGTTAATTATGTGACATGATTGCAGCAATAAAATGATCGGGTTAGCAGCTTACATCTAGCAGCAGCAGCAGCAGCAGCAGCAACAACAACAGCAACATGTTGTGTTTTTGCTTTCCAAATGGTTATTACAGAAACCCCTGTTTAAATAAACTCTCCACACGGTATGCAACTTTTGTTGTCCCTGTGTCACTGCTTGTCGGTTCAGGTCACAATAAAAATGTAAGTTAGTTTTATCAATATTCAAGCCATCCGTTTACTGCACGACTCCTGGCAACATGATTCTGGCCTGCCTGCGAATCTTTGTAGCAAGTCATGCAAGTAACAAATTTTATGTCACCTGTCACTGTCCTGTGTATGAAGTACATGGTCTTACTCGTTTATTAAAAAAGAAAAATTTGCTTTAGCTAAGAAGACTTCAAACCTTGTAAACTAGAAGCAACTGTAGATAATGTCGGTAAATAGGGTTACTGAGTACCGATTATAATTTAAAAAAAAAGGCATTTATATATATACTTCCCACACAATTTGATATTCTGAAGACCTGCACCTTATCGGAACTGAAGAAAGACAAAGTTGAATATATGCAGCAGAATTCAGCACTCTCTCATTAGAGAAATAATCGCGTGATGTCAGTGACTTTCTGGCGAGATCTATTCTTTTGAACTCCATGATTATCGGATTTATCTCCCCACAATTTCTTTAGTTCTTACGTAAAAAGGGGCTTGTATAGTTGAATTGGGCAGGTGATCACCTTGGGTGACATCAAACTGTAGAATACTTCAGCATTGCAATAATAGCTTCGGAAATGCTGGGGAGTGTATGGGCTGAAAAACAGTCTTCCTTGAAATATCGCATTTGGAGGGCGACTAAAACACTCTATGAATAAATTACATTTAAATCATTTAGTACGTCTATTTTTAAAACATGCATAATGGTTAATATGGAGACGTCGACTCTGAAAGGCCCGAACTGTCTGTATGGATATGCTGAATACTAATTGAATATACGAACAGTGATGCCATGTACTGAGGTGGCCGAGTGGAGTTAAAACATTTCTGCTGTAGCTTGTAGCATAAGTAGGGCAAATGGATTTGTTGCAACATTATTCCAAATTTATAAGGGCTCAATTTAAATTGACTGGGGGTTTATATTTTGTCTTCGTTAAGATCGCTTGTTGGGCCTGCACACCCTTAACAGAACAGTACGTAATGTTTGTTTATTGATTAATAGTTAATGTAACCACTCTGTCAACAATGCCCAAATTAATCTTGCGACATTTTACGTTCTGTGTACAGACACATGTAGGATGCAACGGAATAATTAATATCTAATTGCAGAAGAGGCAGAAAGCATTCTTACCAACAAAAACACGAGTGAGAATTTATTACAACGACTGGATATTTTAACGCCTTGCATTTGGTATGCAACACAACTTACACAATATCGATAAAATGTTATGCTCCTTATGTCGCTCCAAGCGTATTTTGTCAGCTCCTTAAAAACAATCCCTTCAGAACGGAAAAATGTTGAAGTATTTATTATACGGGCCAATGGTCATTTGCTTGCCTGATGCAGTGTATTGTGTTGGTATTTCTAAGCATTTAAATGCTTAATTTAGCATATAGTAAATAAAGGCAGTTCAACAATCGTCAAAAACACAACTTTGTAAAAATGATAAGTTAACCAGCTATATGTTTCGACCCTCTCGGTGTCATCTTCAGGCAGATACTTGAAACATGCTAAGAAGTGTATAGATCATGTGTGTGTGTGTGTGTGTTGTAATACTATTACAAGCTCTAGCTTTTATTCAGAACATAAAGTTCTGCGATCTCATATGCATATTATTTACTACAGTCCTCTGAAAGACGGGTAGGGAGCCTTTAGAAGTGGTAACGTCTCTACAAAGCACTCACTGTGTTTTATGTTCCTCACAACGTGCATATTCTTACAATCAATACATCAACCAACAAATGCCTTTAATAAAATAAAATTCATGACAAATATCAAACTCCTACATTATTCGGCACCGGGTTGCCATCTACAGGGAGTCATTTAGAACAAAAGGATATAGTCTAACACACTAATCTCGTATTCCTGCATTATTTTGTTCCAGAAATATCTGAGGATGGAACTCCGGTGCCAAAACATGTCGGAGTTTAATATTTGTCATGATTTGTGATTCATTAAGTGCATTTTTTGGTTATGTATCGCATACTGTGTATCTGATGTAAAATTTCAAAGTTTTAAGTATCCTATAAGCCACAGGATTTTCGGTTTTATGTGTCATTTGGAAGTGAAGTTGTAGGGGATTTATAAATCACGAGCTATGGTTTGAATCTCCCACTTCGAAGCAGCAGATTTCCGAACGGCTGTGCCCTGTTGTTTATGCGTAAACTTTGCAAAGAGTGAGATACCGATGATTACGTCAGACTGTTTAATTTCTGATAAAATTTCGAAATGGTAAGTGATCTATGAGATACTCAGTGTCGATTCTTCCGCCATGTCGAAGGAATGAAGACTGCAACAATTCTCTCTACATTACTAGAAATATTTTGAAGTGTTAAGAATTATACGGCCGATCCCAGTGGCCCCGCGGGCTAAGGCGTAGGTCTGCGGCCTCTCGCCTGCCGAGATTGTGGGTTCGAATCCCACCGGGAACATGGATGTCTGTCGTGAGTGTTATGTGTTGTCAGGTAGATGTCTCTGCGACGAGCTGATCACTCGTCCAGAGGAATCTTACTGGCTATGGTGCGTCGTTGTGTGTGATCTATAAATCTCGTGAATGAGGAGGCCTTGGCCCACTGGGGGTTGATGCACCAAAAGAAAATTGTACGACGTTCATATCTTGCGTGTGTGCGACATTTGTAACTGATAATGAACCTAGGACCACCCGCTGCGAAGTTCTTATGTTTTTCAAGATGTTAGGGAACCTTCGCACCACTCTGTCTGCGCTGCGTGCACTTCGGTTGCAGCAACAGGGGCTTTACTTAAAGAAAACGTGGTCGGGTAGTCGCCCGAGGTTCATTGAGTTGAATTATGGTGTTGGTTGCCTACAGTAATGACCCCACTGGGTTAGATTCCTGCTTGAAGGTTTTCTAACCTGATTCTGCCTCCGTAGAAGAATATAGAGGCTGAACCTGTTGGCCCCTAGCCTGACCGCCACCCACCTTACAGACGCTGAAAATTGCGAGGGGAAAGTAAGGTTCCGCATACGAAAGTCAATCTCTCCATCTTCTGCAACCACTTCCTTTATGGAATAGTGTAGAATTGGGAAGGAGCAAGTCAGAAAGAGAAAGGAGAGCAAGAAATATCTAACCGCCACTTAAAAACACATTTTACCGAATTCGACTTCCCTTACACGCAATCCATGACCGGAATTTTCAAGTGTTGGAAATATTTTATATAAAATGTTACAAAATAATTTAATCAGCATCATAGTATTGGGATTAAGTTACACTACTTTTTAAAGTCAACATAAACAGTAAATAAGAATCTCGAGGAAGTCCCCCCCCCCCCACGGGATCTTTTTCTTCATGCTCTGCACGTTTTGTTGAGCGGTCAGGTTAATTCAAGTTTTACTTGCATTGCGATGTATTCTGCATCCCAAAATATATTCTAGGAACACTTGCAGAATTGCAGTAACACAAATCGGCTGTCTGGGACAGATCGTATCCAGTGTGTCCGTCGAAGAAACTCAGTAATGAGTCTCACAAACTGAGGTATAACCAGTTCTAATATTTTAGTCCATAGTTTCTCACGACAGAGCACGCGTACCACATCTGGTACGCGTGCCATTGTCTGCTCTTACGCAACCTTAACAAAACATTTAATATAAAAATTAGAAATTAAAAAATAAATAAATTATACCCCAAATGTATTTGCTAATACGCAGCAATTCTGTCAACATTACGTAACTCATTATTTTCTCTGCCATTCTACACAATTTCAACTTTTTTTTATCTGAATGAAAATGGGTACATATTGAAATTGTTATATTCAGTTTTGCGGCACTCTGTGAAAAAGTTTAAGAATCCCCGCTTTAACCCATCAAAGTTTTTTTCAATCTACTCAGAAACTAAAATACTCAAAATATACTGCATTATCGTGACAAGCATAGAGATAAAATAAAATGAAAATATGTGTGGCGTTATTCACATTAGTGTAAGAATTAATGAAAAAGAGATATGAACAAGTGTGAAGGGAATTTTTAAAACTGAAATTTTTTGTTCCTTTGGCCACATGTAAATGCAGTGCATGTGGTGATGAAATCGGTGTAAATTTTTGTCTCGTTTTCCCATTTTCCCTTCTGCCCTTATACCTATATGAAAAATAATGGTCCATGTGTGAAGAACGGATATCACTACGGAAACTAGACATAAATTGCAGGACATTACTTTCTGTATTTTTTTTAGTGAGCGATTGTGACAGGTGACGTGCTCTTGTAAACGCGGTAATGAACCTTCGGATTCCATACAATTCGGGGGAATTTCTTGATTAACTAAGAACCGGTTAGCTTCTCAAGAAGGACTCTGCTCCATGGAGCAAGTGAGCAAGCACGCTTAGTGACTCCATCAATATCTAGACTACGTATATAGCGTCCATTGTTCTTTGGTTCATAGTTGTATGGAGTATTGGAGAAATGACCATAGGCCGTGACCAATCAGACAGAAGCTGTTCCAGGGTTTCTGTTCGCAACACTAATACCATATGGACAGTCCGGGGATCGTTGGACGATGGACAAATTGAAAACACTGAATTAAATGAATTATAAATATTTGAAGATATCATAAATACACTTGAAGTTTTTTCCACGCAACACGATTTTATCGTCTGCATTTACGAACATAGAGACCTTTAGGAAATTTAGCGTTGGAAGTGTCTAATAAATTCAACGTAGCTGGAATACGTGTTTGCAAGAATTACGTTCAGAAGTTGATTTTTTTCCTTATTAATTATGGGGTGGATTTTGAGAGTCTGGCGACTGCTGCTCATAAGTTACTGCTGTCTGGGACATAACATCGTGAAATCTGTTAGAAGTTTTCTTACGTTCGAGAGAATCTATTGTCTATTTCTCCAGGAAGTTGGTTCCTCCGAAAGGCTGTGTTCCGTATAATTGTGAATTTATTGGTTCGCTTGGCCCCAGCTCGCAAGGTGCTTTAAATAATTTGTCAAGGACATAATTTGTTAGCCTGTAGTTTGTGTAATGGTTTACTCATTTTATTATTGTTTCCGAATACTTATTTTTGTCTGCAATAAATAAGCCGATATTAAAAATTAGACAGGAAATTTTGTAAACTCTATGGACCCTAATTACATTGTGTTGTTCTAGCCTTCTTAAGAAAGACTTTGGAAGAAGTTTTCCAAAACCTTCGATTGCCTCAAAAGAACTCACTGCTCCACATGTTTCTTGTTCATTTCTCGGTAAGAAAACAAACATTTCAACATGACGACTTCCCCTAACCACTTGGCTTTTATCATGAGATCCAACTCTCCTAGGGGTTGCTGAGGACAATTTTAACTTATTCCCCAGACATTGCCTGTCTGAATGCTTTCCACGCGCACTCTAGCCCTTCCATCCTCGTGCTGAAGCACACGTGTGGAAGCTCAAATTCTGCAGTTTCCAAACTTTCCGTTGTGTTTTAGAACATGAAGCAGAGCTTCATAATATGCTTTGTGGTGATCGATGACTGGTTACAGAATTATGAAATGTTATGTGGAAAGGTATTGTTACTGAATAAATATCCTACTTCCTGTATCAAAGGAAATGAGATTATTTATATCCAATCAAAGCTTCTGTTTCCCATTTCCGTTTCTTCTAAACTTATTTCGGAATTCGTTTTCGGAATCGCACTGTGTCAGTGAGCACTATTTCAATTAATTTTATGATTTTTTAAGATGTAATGACGTGTAGTTTAGTTGATGACGTGTAGTTTGGTTGATAGATAGCAGCTTCTGAAAAACCTCCTCGCTCAATCTTCATGGCACCATGAAGATTGAGGGAGTGTCTTTCCAGGTTCATGTTGCGAATATGCGTAAATTACATACATCTCAAGAGCGCGATTATTTACACAAACCTACAGGCAATTAAGGTTATATTAACCCGTCTAATTGCTTTAATTTAATTATGTCCGCCCCTTGAACTTTCTGTGTACTGTTTATTCTCCCTTAAACAACCAAGTGATGACCCGCGGCTCACACCATGTGGCATTTGCATTACACCTTCATGTTTTAAATTATTTTAACAGAGAATTTTGAGATTGTTTATGCAGGTGTTCATTTTGCCAGCTTTCACTCAGCGTGTTCAGGTATTTAACTTAAGACCCTAGGATATTATTACATAGCAGTTTTTAGCGTTACCTGTATTTTCCAGACAAAAAGGTTGGTTTATGATTATTTGAATATTGAACATAAAATGATGTACCGCATTCAACCCCTGTCCACAGGATTTCCACAAGCTGAAAACACGAAGAAGCAGCAGATGTACTGAAATTGGTTGCAAACTTTGTACCGCAGCGTCCGGTAGTATCCATGTAAGATATACTGAGGTACTACCTTTTAAGTACCAAAGTGGTGGTAATTTATATAATAGATAAAATAAATTTGTATTTATGAAATTTTACGAATTTTGCAACGAAACAATTTAGAAATGACGTGTCCATAATACACTACACAAAAACCCATGGCATTCTTTACAGTTTTTTCAATTATTACGGAATCTGGAGAGGACATCCCATTGTGTTACATAATTCAAAATAAAGACCACAAAATCAGTCAAACAGTATTGTAGTGATAGAAAATTCAATTATTTGCAAGAAATCGCTACGTGTTTGAGCCAAAAGGCCTTCTTCAGACGAAGTCAGTATAGAAAATTACGTTAAGGAAGGTATAAAAAATTGGGAGAGGCCATTTTCTTACGTAAACAAATGCAGTACACTTTAGTCCTAGTACATGTCGCCTAAATATGGCCTCTTGTTTTAAACCTATAGCGATTTTGTGTAAGTAACTGAATTTTCTTGCAATAAAATAGTTGTGTTTACTGATTTTGTGATTTTTATTTTGAATTACTGCGTAAAGTTTATAAAAACGTTTATTATTATGTATAAGTATGGTAGACGTTTAAGGCCTTAAGATGCATCACAGAGTATTATGTAACGTTGAATGATTAAATCATATTAATTTATGAATTTGAAAGGTTAGGAAAGGAAATGTCAGCGGCGTATTTTGAAAAACTGTACCCACCGTTTGCTAGACAGTGTTAGTAAAAGCAGGTGGAACGGCGGGACAGTCGGTATCCCGTCTGGGATTCTATATGCCCCTCTCCAGAAGAGAGGTGAGAAATGTGATGGCTTGGATTAAATATCTCGGTTACAGTGGCAGTAAGAGACCCCTCCCTATCACTTAAGGACCTAATTACAGAACACTTTGTAATGGTTCGATATAGCTGAAAAGTTAGGAAATATCCAAAGGGCGTAACATTTCCGGCTCGTTTGCTTACTTTTGTACCTAAATTTTAATTTGTGACTGTTTTCAAGAAAACTTTGAAGATGCGAGTCGTTTAATTATGGCTTTTTACGTTTCTCACAAATCCGTACTTCAGCAACAAGTTTGTAATCGATTATTATCGTTATCCAGGAACCAGCAAGATATCGAGAGTTTTCGAATATTATGTTTAGATTCTGAAGATTCTTCCGTCTCAGCTCCTAGACCACAAAAAATAGAGCGTTTCTAATTTGTAACGACCAATTACAGCGAGGTATCGTAAACGCGTGAAGGCAAAATGGAATTTTACGATAATCCTTCTGTTGGGTTTCGGGCCAGACAGTACAGCGGACAAACCCACATGACGTCACTGATTACTCTTCACAGTTCGTGTCCGAAAACACGCCTAAAAATCAGTAAGATGGGAAAAATTATGGAAAGATTGTTCATCTCGAATTTTACCAAAATTAATTTAATGTTTCGCATAAAGGATTGAGTTTATGGTCTGCCTGAAGTAAAATGGCCCTTACTTTGCGTCGTTGTTACTGAAAAGTGGAATTATCTGATGATTTGCCTTTTTATAGTTTCATTATATTGAATTTCTAAGAGTCGCACCGAAGGTGGTAATAGGTGCCGGTACCAGCTAAGGAATGGCTGAAAGTTGTAACATCTGGAGAAGAAAATCATTGTGGCTTTTAAAGACGGAATAAATGTATTCCTGATTCCTGCGTAAAACAATGGGGGGAGTGATGGTAGCGAAAACAGTGTTGTGGCAAAAAAAATTAAGGTACGGCCTGGACGGTTTGTTTCCCCGGCAGGTGAGAAACGACTGGATAGCCTTGAGGCCCACCCAGCCTAACATTCAATGAAAGTCATGGGCTTCTTTTCCGGAAGCAAAGTTGTTGCGTTCTTAATCTACTCACTCGTCCCATTAGTGCCAATTTGAATGATATATGGCGTTATACATACACCTTCCATGTGCCTTAACGACTTGCAATTACTCAGATTGTTATATAATACAAAATATTGTAATGAGATCGATAAATGACCAGAGTAACATATGCTATAAATTTTAATTGTCTTTTGTCGCCAGCCACGTCACTCACTGTGTGATCCACTGAACATATTGCACATGTACAGTGCACAGGAAAATCTGCTCACTGACTATACAAAGCATTTCCAGTAGGAGCATCTGTCGCCACTCTTGCAGAATTAATGGTTGGATGCGTATGTCAGGGTACTATATTGCACCCAGTAATTTATTCCTTCAAACAACACTGGTTACTATGCGTACCACATGCTTTAACTCTCATAAACTCTGCATATGCCCACACGGTACGTTCATGTGTTCCGCGGGACTCTCCGAATGAAGAAAGGATTATTTCCATAGTTACAATTAATGGGTTGGGCTTTGAAATGGGGAAAAACTTATACCGGGGTGCTGATAAGTCCTTAGCCCGACGAGGAAGAAAACAAACTCGGAAGCATGTCAAGGACGCGCGCGATTTCAACAACATCGAGACGCAAGCTGTCATCAGGTATTTTTTCCTACAAGACAAGGTACCGAAGGAAATTCACGCCATTCTGACAAAAACATTTACTTCTTTCCTTCTTGGTCGGGCAAAGGACTTATCAGCACCCCTGTGTATTTACATATAGTAGCGTCAGTGTTAAATAACTCTCTTTTATGATTAGGTTTCGGTGGCTGTTCAAGTTAATTGGGAGGATGACATATGTCGCCTTTGTGTTAGGTTTGCAAGAATTATGGCCAACAGCTACTGTAATGGAAGGGGACTTGAGTAGTACTTGTGCCGAGCCAATAGAAACTAGTATCTCAAATTGTTTATTATGTAACTTTAAATTTCTATCAGTTCGGTACGATATTTATTCTCGGTTCTTTTTCAGAATATTTCATTGAACAAAATCCATGGAGCCTTTCTTTATCAGTGATAAATTTCCACCGCCCATTTACTTCACCTTGCATTTAAGTCTATTCGGTCAGTCCGAATACAGTGACAAAGTATTACGTAACGTTGTAATAAACCACGCGAACATCAGTTGAGCAATGTCCGCTGTGAGAACCTGAAAACTTATATTTTACTGTTTTACTAAGAAAGATTTGTCTGAGAAGGTAAACGTTTCTGTCTTTGTTTCTTATGTTGACAATGTTGAGTGTCTTAAAGATTTTTAGTCGTCCCTTTATATTTGGATCAGGCCCACTCACCTCCTTCGCTGGCAAAACCGAGAGAGGAAACCAAAGCTGTTTCGAAAACTCATGAGTTCCTGTAGCATGGTGACTTGTTATTACCTTACTCATTCCTTTTGCAAAACTTTGTTAAAGAGAGCGATATGATAGCTTAGGCGTGTAATTGCATTTTTTTAAATTCTTCATATTATTTTCATTATACACTTACTGCACCTAATGCTTATAACAATACAAGTTGACTTCGTACATGTACCGGGTATGTATTTTTATGGTCACATGTATACGAAATTTTTTTTCGAATTTTCCTACAGCACGTCAAACGTTAAACAATCCTGCTTTAGATTAACTCTGTGGTTCCACGCGTATTGACCACAAAAAAAAACACCAAGGCTACTGTCTTTACCTTAAGAACTGAAGAGTTTTGAACTTTGTCAGTGCTCACACTGGAGGCTGAGTGTTTCGGAATTCAAAATATGTTTTAATTAACTTATTTTAAACTTCTAGAGGCCGAGGGGGGTGTAATTGAATTGCACTTAATGAAGACCGAAGATAAAGAAGTGACACATAGAATTAATACAAGTGATGCGAATCGCGAGTGAAAAGAATTGCTATCTTATTTTGTGCATAAGATTTTCAATTATAAAATCTCATTAACATTTGAATTAAGACAAAGTGGATGAAAAATTAACAGTAAATCCAATTATTCCGAGATTGACGCTGTCTGGATTTGTGATACAATTAATTAGGTCTGACTTCTAGAGATCTCACGAACAAGAAGGGAGCAGGCTCGTCTGAAACCTCGGTGTTTACCTAGCTACACGGCATGATAAATGAAAAACTTTTAATCTTTAGCATGACTGTGTTCACATGAAATCCCTCATAAACTATAATTATTGTAAGGAAATCGTTCAATAATAAATTTATTTTTATTTTGCCCGTACAAAAAGTGACAGTTAAACGTTGTAAACTGATCTACTTTTAGGTCACATGTTTCAATATTCTGTAAACATTTACGTCAAAGAATGATTTTTTTGATAGAGGCCATCCCGTTGTGTAGTAAAAAAATTATATAATGTAATATAATCCTTCTGTACACAACTATATATCAGTACAGTGATAATTATTTATACATACACCCAGATCACATTATGGCAACATGTTTCGACCGTAAGACGGTCATCGTCAGGCCACCAAAGAACATGTTTTAAGGTACAACACAGTGAGCACTCAACGGGATCCCATTGAGTACTCACTGTGTTGTACGTCGAAAATGTTCTTTATTGGCCTGATGATGACCGCCTTACGGTCGAAACATGTTGCCATAATGTGATCTGGGTGTATGTATAAATAATTATCACTGTACTGATATATAATTGTGTACAGAAGGAATATATTATATTATATTATATTATATTATATTATATTATATTATATTATATTATATATTTTATTATATTATATTATATTATATTATATTATATATTGTATTATTATATAACAAATTGATATGTTACACACGTGTAACTTTACAAATTTTACAGTCCCTTAGGTAAGGCGATATAGGCAATACCTAAACAGAAATTAAAACGACGTTCTTTCGCCATATTAAAAGTAACAAGACACGCAATATACGTATAACGTAACGCTGAGGCGGGTTCGTGCCACCAGTGTTGCAGTGGTAAAGCAAAAACTATTACGTATTCCGAAAGTGTGTGTTTGTAGCTTTCGGTACCCAACGTGAAATGCGCATACTGCATATTGTCATCTGTGACCTCTCCGGTTCTACCATATTTTTCTACATTATCTAAAAACGGTAGATTTTTTTAAAAGTTACTGAACGTAAAATGTGTGTTTCGATTTCCTCTTCAGTTTTGTCTGAAACGTTTCTCATTGTAAGAAGAAATGAGCAATATATGGTCAATATTGTAGATTGGTCCTCATGCAAAGTTTCCGTTATGCTTGTCCCTTTTTAATGAAACACATGCATATCTGTCTACTTTATTCATAGAAACGGATATTGCGTGTCGGGTTGTGATTTTAAACAAGCGAGAGTTAAAATTCTTGTTAAATTTGTAGCTGTTATTAAGGAAAACGTAAGGCTGTTACGAATAGCAAATTTGAATCATACGTTACATCATATTTACCGTAAGGTTATTTTTCGAAAGAAATCGATCAAGATGTGTGTGATATAGAGACCCACCTAAATTACTTGCAAAATGCACATCTCACCCCCCCAAAAAAACACATTTCCAGTCCAATATAAAGGCTATTTTTGGGGGGGGGGGAATTATTCGTTGAAATATGTTGTAAGAATCACTTGAAAAGCACACATTCCGTGGTCAAACCGCGAAGTCTCTCGATGTCAGAATGTGCGGGACACGTGCTACCAACTGTCTGGTAGCAGTTAACTTTTCCGAGTGACGCGAAAAGGAAGCGTCGGGTTAAGGTCTGCTTATTTTGAGCCCCAGTCAAATGTTATTTTCCATGGAGCACACTGATGGATAGAATGGAAGTACCTTACAACATTCAGTGGAAAATTCTGACAATTCGAATCACTTGCTTCGATCTCCACAGGTAAAGTTTCCAGTGATCGACTCATATTTTATAGCCTTTGACAGACATTTTCAAATCACCACATCACTGAATATGGATGCTGTGAAGTTCAAAAAACTTTATGCAATAACATGCTGAGCGGTATGTGATTGTCTGTATAAAACAGAGGCTTTGTTTCCCGTTCCCCTTTTTAGGCTCCTTCGCGAAATTGCGAAAAGCAAGGAACAGCTTGGCTCCCAGTGGAAGAATTTTCATGAAATTTGGTACTTGATTATTTTCTAAAAGCTGTCGATAAAATTACATTTTCATGAAAATCTGGCAAGAATAACGGGTACTTTATATGAAGACCACTATTCATCATATATCATATCCCGCTCAGTTCTTCTTAGAATGAGAAATATTTCAGATGAATTTGCAGAGAACATCAAAATTCACATTTTGTGCCCAAGAAACTTTTTTTTTTAAATCGTGTCTTTTATGAGATAATATAGAAAAATATTGTCGAGTCGGGCAGGCCACAGATGACAATATGGCACGTGCGCATTGCATGCTGGATTACGAAGACTACAAACACACCCAGATTGTATAATACTCACTGCTTTTCCACTACAACAATGGTTGCACGAACGCGCCTCAATGTTACGTTATACGTACACGCTGCCTGTCTTGTTTCACATAACTTCTGTTGATAGTAAGGCTTACGGCAGGGTGTGACCAGAGCCAGGAAGCACTTGGCTAGTAACGGCGTGCTTAATGAAGACGACAAATTTAGTGACAGTAATATAGTTCTTTTTCTGGTGTTGATATGCAAAAAAAATCATTTGTCGACGGTCAACAAAATTTTAATGATATTTTATCTTAAATATTCGTATTAATAAGGCAGTATGTTGCAACAAATCACGATCATCACCAGGCCATCCGGTATAATAATAATTGGAAAAGGTGCAGTTGACTTAAAGTATGTGTTGAATTGTCTGATATCTCCCTCTTTTCAATTTATATAGTGTACTTTGCTTCTTATTATTACATAATTTTGAAACTCCTTAGTATAATCGTTTTAACATTATAGTTAATATGTCACAATTTATTATCTGTCTTTGTTAGTAGTAACAGAACGACAAGTAACATGCACTATAATATAGATTTCAAGACTGAAATCTCAGTATGTTTGACAAATGTTTTATGCAATTTGAATATTTCCTCTTATGATACTGGCTGGCCTGAAGATGGCCGTAACTGGTTGAAAAATCTTAGTAATTAACCAACTTGATGCACAAATTCTTTTTCTATAATAAGTTTATTAAATGCCTCTACAAGTTTCGAGCACAATGTGCTCATCATCAGGAGGTCAAAATTGTATTATACAGCATCTGGTGTCATTACACCTGTAGGTGACCGTCCCGTGCACAGGTTGAGAGAGGACTCATTATACCTTATTACAAAACAAGAATTTGTGCATTAAGTTGATTAATTACTGAGATTATACTGATATGCACGGTCAGCAAAAGTAAAAAAAAAAGTTGAAAAATGATGTCATATTAATGTGACTTACTAACATTGATATCAATAAAGTTTCGTTAAGGTTAAACAAGTGCTTGTTTGTAATCTAATATGACACAACGTGATGCATAACAAAATTTCTTACAGATCGCCGTGTCTTTAAAAAGATCTTCGCAAGAGAAATTCTGTGTTCTAAGCTAGCATTTAAGGATAATTGCCAGAGCAGCCTCTTGTGTTTGCGATACATCGGTCTGAGACTCCGGACGTCATGTAACATTCATAGCTTCAGGCATAAACCCAACAGCGGTATCCGGCTTCAATATTAATTTCTCAGCAATTTTTTTTCCTTACTATCGACACACCCCCACATCCTACCGCCGCCTGGCTTCCTGCGTGCGGAAGTACAGTTAGGCAGTCAACCCCTGACTCCAATGTTTGAAGGTTTGATCAACTAATATTAGAGTAAGGGGAGACTCGGTGTTCAGCAACAGACCCAGGGAGATTATCTTTCTTGTTTCCTCTTCTTCTTCTGCTTCTTATTCTTCTTCTTCTACTTCTTCTTCACATTTCATGGCACACGGGAGAAAGAGTAAGGTGGAAATTTGCTATTGGTATTCGGAGCCCAATGTTTGCATTAGGGGTAGTGTTACAGCATATCGAGTGAGGGGATGAAGACAGGAGAGTACCTCCGGTGTAAATTCGCTTGCTCAATTTCCGGCTGCCCGGATTTTCCCAACCTGATAGCTTCCGGCCATTGCGGGGCCCAGACCGACCGTCTCGATTGAACTGCCTCGTTGCGTACGTAAAAGAGCATCAGTGTAATCATCAGTGTAAAGCTTTAAGCTTGTGCTCTTCTTTTTTTTCCCCCATCATTTCTCCCCCATGAATCCATTCGTATGTTTACTGGCTGATGAATGTATGTGGGTGTTTTGGAGCCTGTAACGAAACTTTGAGGGAAGTTTGAAAGCTTTTTGATTTCCTCATGTCCACGTTCTTGCGCGGACAAGTTCGCACAGCGCGAGCCCGGGATCAGTTCTGGGGCCCTTTATTTGGAATTTCTGGTGAACAAAGCCACAAAAAAGCACATTTTTCTCCTAGTACCTCTGCTTGTCTCCGTCAATATTATTCCACAGATTCTCCTTATTAATTCATCTAACATGAACTTTATACACAGAGACATTATTTTATGCGAGTCCTTCTGCAATTATTTCCTTGAATTTCGTGGCAACTTGAAATGAATCGGAGACCAAGCGTTTTAGTTCGTAGTATGACGGGTTGTATCAGCTTCTGAATCGTCGTAATTAAAAAAAAAAGTATTTGAAAGGTTCTGTTTCGGTCTGAAGACATGCATCACGTCCAGTGAGCATTGAAGTATCTCAAGGTAAGCTAGCCAATGGGAAGTGACTACAAACCGCTCTCAGATGAAATATTGTCCCTATAATATAGACACTGAAATTGTAGGTAATATACTACAGGAAAGGTGATGAAAATGAATAATCCATGAATTATGTAGACTTGAGAGAGAGAGAGAGAGAGAGTGCAGACAAGTTACGGAAATAACAGGGAACTAAAATGTTATGAGATAAGGAAACTCGTAAGATTCTTGGAGCACAATAAATGAAGGTCCTTTTCCTTCACGTGCCAATTTAATAGCTTCTAGGAATCAAAAAGATATATTTCAGAAAATTTTGATTTAATAAAAGAGTTGGAACCTTTTAATTAGCATTTCTTGCTTCATATTATATAAAGCTATCGTGATCATATCGAGAATGATAATTGAGACCGGTCAAAGAAGAAACAAATACAAAATTTCGATCGTGTAACCTAAATGAGAGAGGTCACTTGAAGAGATGTAGACGTATATGAAGAACTGGCACTAAAATAAATCTTAGAGAAAAGAGGAGTTGGATATAACGTGGATTCAACTAGCTCAGGATAAGGGCTACGGGAATAAAATTTCGGACACCATTAAAGGAAAGAGAATTTTTTTATCAGCTGAAGAAATTTTAGTTTCTCACGAAAGCTCTGATTCTCGCAGGCAATTTAAATTAGATAAGCAGTTGCATAATGTCAGTTTTATCGTGTCTCCGCACAGTAGCTCTCATGGGAACTTTATCACACAGGAAGTCCACATTGTCCTAGAATTTAGACCTAGTTTTTACCCTGCAGTCAACTTCATGGAGGAGGCTCGACATACTTAAGTTAAGTGCTCTTCACACTTCTTTTTTCATGTACCAGTTTCACAGACAAAATATGTACACGTATCACTAGGTATTGCAAATATTAATAACAATGTGTACTTTCAGGATACTGGTCTTCCGGCTTATTTCGTTGCTTAGCAGGTTTAAGGTCTGCTAACAGCGTAACAACAACCCTACGAAACGTCAAGTTTCTCATCTGTTACTTTTCTAATTAAACGCGATTGGACGACCGAGGAGAATCTATATTCATATTCGACACAATGCAATAGTATCTTGGTATACATTTTGTAAGTGTTTTTCTCAACATTAAAACACATTTAAAACTTATTAGTGCAATTAACGTTTCTAATATTTGATTACAAAAATAATTCCTACATTTCTTCGCGTACCACCAGGCTACCGTCCGTGTACCAAGAGGGTTACGCCAACCATCTTTTGAAAAGCACTGCTTTAGATGTAGGCCCCGATGCGTTACATCTGACCAAATCAGGAACTCATTGAATTGGGCGCTCTATATAAACTATCATCACTTCTTCGAATGAGAATTGCAGCATACACTTTGAGACGCTGCTATTGCGTCGAACGTGAGATTTTCACGGTATCTTCCGCCTGTTATCTCTTTATTTCCAGTGTTTCCTTTGTCTCTAGTTGTTATATTGCGTACAGACGGAGTGAGTGATTCTACAAAGCTCCCGGCAGTGGTGATGTCGCACCTTAAAAAGGGCCATAATTGTTAGAGACACTAATTGCAGTGCAACATAAAATATCTTCTCGTGTTTTAACGGGTTTAATTTTGAAGGCATTTCGTATAATACAAACGCTAATGGAAATACAGTAGTCGCTTTGTGTTGCCTCGCGAAAGCTGTTGCATTCTGAATGGAGAAGTCCTCTGAAATCAATAAACTCTTCTGTCATACTGCATCCATTATATTTCCTCCGTCTCTCTGAAGACCGCTTTTCTTCACAGTCCGACATCGGCAAGTGCGTCTCATTCTACGGGCTTTAAACTTCGCCGACGCCACATTTCCCAGACTCCGTGGCGTCCCCAGTATCTCTTTATCCTTTCGCTAGTATCTGTGCTGGGTTCCGGCTGTTCTTTCCGCACCGACGGAAATATTCCTTCTACCGTCCGATAGCTGGGTCTTTACAACTAACCGGAAATCTGGGATAAAATGGAGAAGAATTAGAAAGGAATAACGATAATTGGGGAACACCAAGTTTTATGCGTGATTTCAGACTTCCGCCGTGATGTAGATGAGGTCTGCGCTCTTCTACGTTGTTACAAAGCATATAGCAGTTTTTTCTTACCGACATTTCGGGACACCCTACCCGTTCCATCTTCAAAGTTTAAGAATTGTCTTTAAGGGTAAAGAAATCTTGATTTCTTTACCCTCGAGTATGCTACCGATAGGTTGTCCCGAAACGTCAGTAAGGCATTACCGCTATACGCTGCGTAATAAGCCAGAAGAGCGCAGATATCAACCCCAAGTATGGATTGAAGATAAACTTAGATTTGTGTCCTGAATTTGGTTTTAGCAAGCCTAAAATTAATCTGCTTTCAATTTCATTAGACAAAACCTTATAGAGGAATTTATATTCTACAGAAATGTGTTCTTACTTGGAAAATATCCAAGCTGCACCAAGTACATGAATTCTGTAGTCTATTGAAGAAGGAGCGGGTGCTGAATTTAAGTGGCCAGACGTCTTGACCTTAATGGGAATTCTAGTTAATAGATGGACTGGAAAAGCTGAATATCTGCAGAGTAGATGAGAGGATCATAAAGTTGTGGGATTTAAGTCATCGTTTAATAAATAGTGACATCGTATTTATGTAATCAAATCTGTCCCCCCACCAAGCTGCAGATTATCTCGCTCTCCGCAAGCAAGAGCGTTGCCGCTGATATCTTTGGCTGCCAAGTCATGCAGCCTTTGTGCTTTGCTTCTATTATCACAAAGCCATATTAATGCTTCGAAGAATGAATGTATTATAACAGATACTGTAATAATTTAAAAAATACGTCGCAGTAAACGCCTTTCTTCATTATAGAAACCGATCGATTATGGCTTTACACCGAAATAATTCTTCTTTATTGCGATAATCTTATGCGCACATATAAACACACCAAGATCAACATACTAATTCCTGAACGAAATCAATGGTAATTGGTAAGTACTGGAAGCAATGTGCTAAAAGTTTTAAATACTACCTATCATTTTATTTGCATGGTAAGGAAGTACGAGGGCATGCTGATAAGTCCTTAGCCCGACCAGTAAGGAAACAAGCTACAGCGAACAAACTCGGGATTTATTCAACATACTCCCCACTAATCTCAATACAATTCTTAGCCCCTTGCACTGACTTTTGCAAGCCACCCCAAAAAATGTTCAGAAAGGTGTCCGTCCAACCAGGTCTCCGCGGCAGCAATGACCTCCGCTTCGGACGAAAAATGGCGACCTTTCAATTGTTTTTTCAGTCCAGGGAAC
>Ga0123352_10000890_pt1 | contig 37969 bp, 36 predicted proteins | sample TergutLab28metaG_FD_89700 | JGI IMG/M metagenome (GOLD analysis project Ga0123352, IMG submission 89700) | Labiotermes labralis P1 segment gut microbial communities from Petit-Saut dam, French Guiana - Lab288 P1 | ecosystem: Host-associated > Arthropoda: Insects > Digestive system > Gut ... | reverse complement strand
AGGTGCATGGAGAATCTCCAAATGCACCCCTATTCACAGAACGCTAACAAACCAACACCTTGAAAACTTAGGATTTAAAAGCTTAACCAAACGATACCACTCTGTTCATTAATTCCAACTCTAGCCGCCGTGTACCGAACGGTACGCACGGTGGTGTGGGAGGTCGGGGGCTTGACGCCCCCTCCTACCCGATTGGCTTTCCACCCCGCTTGAAGCTGCATAAACATAGCTGGAACATAGCGCAGAAACTACCGATACCCACCCGTGCGGCAACCCTCTCATCCAAAGCCGCAAAAAAAGAAAATATCCTCATTTTAACAAGGCATCTCCTTAGTCTTTTATTACTGTAACTGATTAATTTCCCGCCACTTGCGCGGTGATACACCCAATATAGACTTAAACACGCGCGAAAAATTAAACATATTGGCATACCCAACCAGTGTGCTAATTTCACCAATTGAATGGTGTGTGACCCGCATCAATTCACAAGCCTTATTCATCCTGAACTGTATTAAAAAATCTCTAAAGTTGACGCCCATGACGGTTTTGAATATTTTGCCCAAATGATTTTTATCCAAACTACATAATGAAGAGATATCACGCATACTGATGTCGCGATGATAATTTTCTTCAATAAACCCCAATATTTCTTGCGCATAAAACTCCCATATACCGTTTTTTGCTATTTTTTTGCTGTAGATGCAGGACTTTTCCAACGCACTCAAAAATAAATAGACATAACCAATCAATTCACATATGGGTGCGTCTGCATGGTTGAAGATGTGCAAAATAGTATCTTTTACCTGCGATGCCGATGGGCTCATTGGCTTGGGTGCATAAATTGGCTGATTGCGGTCTAGTCCTGCCTGGGCTAACAGCCCTTCGGCTTTTATGCCTGTAAACCCAACCCAGCAATAACTCCAGGGGTCAATTTCATCTGCGATATAGGTGTGTTGAATGCCCGGCCATATGAGAAACCCTTGGCCTGTTTCAAGCCTGTGTTTGACATGCGCGCCTTTTTCGTCGGTGAAATAAAAATCACCCTTGCCGCTGCAAATATAATGAAATAGATAATAATTGCGGACAGCAGGGCCATAACAATGCATATGGTCGCAATGGTGCATACCAATGTGTGCCAAATTAATATCCATAAAAGAGCTGTGTGGAAAAGCATGTTGAACGATGGGTGAAGACATTGCCCGAGTCCCCTTTTAAATGATTTTTTGAATTATATCATTTGCAGTGTCGAGTTGACAATTATAACGATATGTCAAAAATTAAAGAATGTTTTGCTTTCTACAAGATATTTGATTGTGCAACTTTGATAGTTATACTTGTGAAAGAAGGCGATTATTTAGAAGTATCGACATGTGCAATACTATTAGTTGCAAATAATGCCTTGTCAGAATCCGTGGTCGCTAAAACGAAGGGAGAATGAAGTCTATGAAAAAAAGGATTTTTTGGTTGTCGGTTGTTGTATTGATTATTGCTTTTGTGTTGGCTGCATGTGGCAGTGATGACACAGATACTGGCAGCAGTGCTGTGGGCGGTGCAGATGCAGGCGGCGGTACTGCGGGTGGTGCCGCCGCGGCGGTATCTCCCGCGGGGCATGACCCCGGGGCGCATCAAACCCCGCCTGTAGGCAATTGGTATGTGCCATTTGAACATCCTGTATCCATTTCAGGCGTTTTGGACATGGGGGCCGACTGGAGCTTTGAAGGCAGTGACTCTATCCATGATAACCACTGGATTCGTACTTGGGCAGAGGAATTAAACATTCATGTAGACTGGCTTTGGGCGGCACAGGGTGATTATGTACAACGCATGAATATGTCTATTGCCGCGGGCAATCTGCCTGATGTTTTTCGGGTCAATAATATACAATTTCGTCAACTGCAAGAAGCAGGCTTGTTAATGGATATTACACATTATTACAACACCTATGCATCCCAACGCATACGTGACCGTGAACTAACAGACCCATTTACCATTCACAATTATAAGGTGGACGGCAGACTGTATGGTGTACCTCATTATTACTACGGCATTATCGACCAGCCGCGTTTCTTATGGGTGCGCAGAGACTGGTATGAAGCCCTTGGTTCGCCGCAAATAAACACAGTCGCTGACCTTGAAAATTTGGCACGGTCATTTATGACAGAGTTTGGTGCAGATTATGGTATTTCAACCAGCAACACAATGGAATGGCTATTCTTTACCGGGCCAATGTTTGGGGTATATTTAGGTGACATGGTGCTGAGCGAATACTTCTGGTACCCAGACGCCACAGGCAGAATCCGTGCGGGCGTCACTCATCCGGAATTTAGAACCGCGCTGGAACATTGGCAGCGGTGGTTTGACGAAGGCCTACTCAGCCGCGATTTTATGAACATGGATGACATGCGCGCCCATGAAGATGTGGTCAACAGCCGCGTGGGTATTCAGCCATGGTGGCAGTGGTGGGGCTGGATGAACGGCCCGCATCTGGTGGGTACTACAGGCATTGATGAATCATATATGATTCCATTGTTGCTTCCTACCATAGACGGCGGCCCGGCTAGGGCGCGTATTGCCTTCCCCAACCACTGGATTACGGTAGTCCACAGGGATGCACAAAACCCCGCGGCGGCAATGAAATTAATCAGCCATGTTGACCATATTATGTTTAGCCCTGATGCCGACTTGACGCCAGCGCAGCTTTCGGCATTCACAGACGGCCAGCGCGAACATGTTCCCGGGCCTTTCAAAATTCTTGACCCGCAGGCAGATATGCTTCAAAGGATACATGTCCAACATGCACTTGATACAGGAGATACCAGCGATTTATTTACCGCAGGGATGCAGAAAAAACACGCAGACTCTGTGGCATGGATTGAAGAGCGCGACCCCATGGGGCTGGGCGCATATCTGCAAATGGGCTTCCCCGGCAGTGCCTATGCCCGCGCGTTATATTTGATTGAAAGTGACAACCTCATTTTGTCGTCCATGTGGGGGCCGCCGCCTGCCGAATTTGACCAGACTGCCAACACAGGCGACATTATTGCCATGGGTGTCATGCAAATTATTATGGGCAACCAGCCTGTGGATTATTTAGATACGATTTTGGCCGAATGGTATGCCAGCGGCGGGCAAATTCTTGAAGATGCCGTCAATCTCCATTTTGGCAACTAGCAATCATTTAGATGAAGGGATTCAACTTCTTGCAAAATGCAAGAAGTTGAATCCTACTTTACGCCTAATCAATCCATGGAGGTGGCTATGACAAAGACATCAAGTTTTGCAAAACGTTTAAAACGGGAATGGCCTTTGCATCTGCTGATGGTGCCCGCGGTGATTATTACGCTTATTTTTTCTTACGGCCCGATGTATGGCATACTGATGGCGTTTCAAGATTTTAGGCCGGGGCTTGGCTTTACGGGTTCGCCTTGGATAGGGCTTGAAAATTTCAGGTTTATATTTGCCCAAGCGCAGTTTAGACGCGCTGTGTACAATACGTTTTTTATGTCCATTGGGCGCGTCTTTTTTGGCGTGGTGGTTTCGGTGATATTCTCGTTGTTGCTGAACGAAGTGCGCAGTACATTCAACAAAAGGGTTTTTCAAACCATTATATATGTGCCGCATTTTATCTCTTGGATTATTATGGCGGGCATTATGTTGAATATATTGGCATCTGACGGGATGCTCAACAGTATAATTGTCCTATTGGGCGGCGACCCGATTCCCTTTTTATCTAACCCGGGTATTTTCCCGTGGACAATGATATTTTCAGATGTATGGAAGAGTTTTGGATTTGGCACTGTGGTATACTTAGCCGCAATCACCTCTATTGACCCTGGGCTGTATGAGTCCGCAGTGGTAGATGGTGCGGGGCGGTTTAGGCAAACCATATCCATTACATTGCCGATGATGACACCCATTATTATTTTGATTACCACATTAAACCTTGGTACGGTATTAACCACCGGTTTCGACCAGATATACAATTTGTATTCGCCGGCGGTGTTTTCTACTGGTGATATCATAAGCACATATGTATTTCGGTTGGGGCTGCAAAACGGAAGATTTGCGATTGGTACTGCCGTGGGGTTATTCCAGTCCGTGGTATCGTTGGTGATGATGTCAACATCGTTGTGGATTGCCTACCGATTTGCCAATTATAAGGTATTCTAAACGGAGGGGTTTCATTGAAAAAATTAAAATTGTGTTTTATTGGCGCGGGGAGTTTAGGGTTTACCCGTCAACTATTAACGGATTGCATGTCTGTTGCCGAATTGCGCCACGCAGAGATTGCGTTTACGGACATCAACCAGCATAACTTGGATATGGTTACACAGCTTTGCCAGCGCGATTTAGAGTCCAACGGCATTCATACAAAAATCCACGCCACCACCAACAGGCGCGAAGCGTTTAAAGATGCAAACTATGTCATCAATTCTGTACGCATTGGGCTGCTGGAAGCCTTTGAAACCGATGTGGAAATCCCATTAAAATATGGCGTAGACCAATGTGTGGGCGATACGCTATGCATTGGCGGCATCATGTATGGACAGCGCGTGGTGGCGGCAATGTTGGACTTTTGCAAAGATATGCGTGAGGTCAGTGCGCCGGATGTGCTTCACTTGAATTATTCAAACCCTAACGCGATGGCGACGTGGGCTTGCAACACCTATGGCGGTGTGCCTACCATTGGGCTATGCCACGGTGAATTTCATGGCGAAGTACAGATTGCGGAAGCGTTGGGCTATCAGCATGAGGAATTAGATTTTATTTGCGCGGGGCTCAACCATCAAACATGGTATATCTCTGTCAAAAAAGATGGGCAAGAGCTGACCGACAAAATCCTTGAAGCGTTTGAAAAACACCCGACGTTTAGCCAACAAGAAAAGGTGCGTATCGACGTGATGCGCCGTTTTGGATATTACTCTACAGAGTCTAATGGGCATTTGTCCGAATATCTGGCATGGTACCGCAAACGCCCCGAAGAAATTCCATCATGGATTAGCATGGATAGCTGGATTATGGGCGAAACCGCAGGGTATCTTAGGGTATGCCGCGAAGGGCGCAACTGGTTTGAATCAGACTTTCCAAACTTTATGGCCGAGCCGCCCAAAACATATGACGGCACCGAGCGCGGCAAAGAACATGCGTCATATATCATCGAAGCCTTAGAAACCCGCCGCGGCTATCGTGGGCATTTTAATGTGGTCAACAACGGTTGCATTACCAACCTGCCGTCCGACTGTATTGTAGAAGTGCCTTGCTATATTGACGGCAATGGGCTTGCTGTACCCATCATCGGCGATTTGCCCGACGGTTGTGCCGCCGTATGCAACCAAAGTGTCAGTGTGCAGCGTTTGGCAGTCAAAGCCGCCGTCCAAGGCAATGTGCAGTGGTTAAAACAATCGGCTTTGCTAGACCCGCTGACAGGCGCGGTGTGCAACCCGCCCGAAGTATGGCAAATGGTAGACGAGATGCTAATAGCGCAAGAAAAATGGCTGCCGCAATACAAAGACGCGATTGCCAAAATCAAAGCCGACTGGCAAAAATCAGAGGCAGAGGGCAAATTAATCCCACCAAAGGACTATACAGGTGCCGCCAGAATAAAAGAACGCAGTGTGGAAGAAATGGGCGGTACAGAATCTGCCAAACGTATCATACGAAAGATGGCCAGTGCCGCCGCCAAAGAAAACGTTGAAGGGGGTTAATTATGCACTTTAGAACCCGAGGGCAGAAGATATTTGAAGTGTTTAACTATCTCTTCATTATTAGTGTCTGTTTGAGTTGCATACTGCCCATATTAAATATTTTGGCCATTTCATTTTCTTCGCCTGTTTATGTGGCGCAGGGCAGTGTGGGTTTGATACCCAGGGGCTTTACGCTGGCGGCCTATGAATTTGCGTTTATGAACGGACGGTTTATGACGGCTTTTTGGGTGTCTGTACAGCGGGTGCTGTTGGGTGTCAGCTTAAATTTGTTTTTGCTGGTGACAACATCTTACCCACTGTCTAAGCCAAAGTCGCGCTTTGCTGGGCGCAATATATACATGACGTTCTATGTCATCACAATGCTGTTTGGCGGCGGTTTAATTCCGTGGTATATACTCATGCTTAACCTTGGGCTGTTTGACAGCATATGGGCATTGGTGTTGCCGCTGGGGTTGCCTGTCAGTTCGATGCTGATATTAATGAATTTTATGCGCAACTTACCGGGAGAAATTGAAGAAGCCGCCATGATTGACGGTGCGGGGCATTTTACAGTGCTATTTATCATATTCCTGCCTGTGTTAAAGCCCGCGCTGGCCACTGTGGCACTGTTTTCATTTGTATTTCACTGGAATGACTGGCTGAGCGGCATGTTGTTTATGAATGACCCTGTGAACTATCCATTGCAAACGTATTTGCAAACATTGCTGGTTAACTTTAGAGACTTGATGCGGATGGCTGGCGGGGACTATATGGCGATTTTATCGCGCTTAAACGAGCAGTCCGGACGGGCGGCGCAGTTATTTTTGGGGCTTGTTCCCCTGCTGGTGATATATCCGTTTTTGCAAAAATACTTCACCAAAGGTTTGGTGCTGGGCAGTGTAAAAGGTTAATAGAGAGGTGATATCTGTGGCAAAAATTACTTTTTTAGGTGCGGGCAGTACCGTATTTGCGCGCAATGTATTGGGCGATGTAATGAGTTCTTCTGTATTGGCAGACAGTGAAATCGCGTTGTATGATATTGACGGCAAGCAATTAAAAGAAAGTGAAACCATCATTAATGCCATCAACAATGGGCTGGGCGGCAAAGCGGCAATCAAATCTTATTTGGGTGTAGAAAACCGCAAAGAAGCTTTAAGAGGTGCACATTTTGTAGTCAACGCAATACAGGTTGGGCTATACGACCCATGCACGATTACCGATTTTGAAGTGCCCAAAAAATATGGACTACGCCAAACCATTGCGGATACGCTGGGTATTGGCGGCATCATGCGCGCATTGCGCACGATACCTGTATTGCAAGATTTTGCAGATGATATGCAAGCCGTATGCCCCGACGCGTGGTTTTTAAATTATACAAACCCGATGTCTATGTTATGCGGTTATATGCAACGCTATACAGGCGTTAAAACCATTGGCCTGTGCCACAGTGTGCAAGCGTGCAGCAGCGGTTTGCTAAGCGGTATCAGTTGGGGCGAGGGCAAGGACTTCAAAGGGCTTGGCATGGACGATAAGCTGGAAGGGCGCAAAGAATTAATCGCGGGCATCAACCATATGGGCTGGCTTTTAGAAATCAAAGACAAGCACGGCAATGACTTGTATCCAGAGATTAAAAAACGCGCCGCCGCCAGAAACGCGGCAGAAAAACACTGGGACATGGTGCGCTATGATTACATCGACAAACTGGGATACTACTGCACCGAGTCCAGCGAACATAACGCGGAATACAGCCCCTGGTACATCAAGTCGCGCTATCCCGAACTCATTGAGCGTTTTAATATTCCGCTGGATGAATATCCGCGCCGTTGTGTAGAGCAAATATCGGGCTGGGCAAAAGAATACGCAAAGCTAACATCGGATGCCGACACGATTAAACACGAGCGTTCGCATGAGTATGCATCGTATATCATGGAGTCTTTAATTACAGGCACACCATATAAAATTGGCGGCAATGTGCTAAACAGCGGCAGACTCATTGAAAACCTCCCGGCGGAAGCCTGTGTTGAAGTGCCTTGTATGGTAGATAATCATGGCATCAATCCATGCTATGTAGGGCGTTTGCCTGTACATTTGGCGGCAATGAACATGACGCATATCAATGTGCATTTAATTACCATCGAGGCCGCAGTCACATTAAAAAAAGACCATGTATATCAAGCGGCCATGCTAGACCCGCATACCGCCGCCGAATTGTCTGTGGATGATATCCGTTCCATGGTGGATGCATTGATTGATAGACATGGGGATTGGTTGCCTAGGTTTAGATAGTCGATAAGATGGCTTTTACAAAATAAAACACACTCCCTTTTTGTCTTTCAGGGAGTGTGTTTTATTTTGCTTATGTTCTGCAAAAGGTATGCCTTTTTTAATTTAAGCGCGGAGAATACTTAACCGTTTGGTAAGCTGTTGGTTAAAAATCTAAGTGCGTTATAGCATAGGTTTTTGCTTTCTTTCAAAAATACATGATGGCAGTTTTGAGCGTTGTTGTGCAAGCTGATGTAAATTTGGTTGTTGTGCTGTTTGATTTAATATCTCAACTTTCGCACCCCTAAAAGCAAGAGTAACGTAAATTTCCTTTCCGCTTTTTCTATTGCAAGCCACCCATGAGAGATGGTAAAATTTATAGGAGAGGTGTATGCCTATGGCGAAGGAAAATTACCACGATAAGGGCTATAAAGAGCTGTTGTCGAAGACACGAAACTTTATAAAATTCTTGTATCATTTCGTTCATTATGAATGGGTGAAGCGAGTAGACATCAACAGTCTGCAATTATGCGACAAGGGCTTTATAGACTCGGACTTCGATGAATTGGAGTCTGATTTGATTTATTCCGCAAAGGTAGAGGGCAAACTTGTATACTTCTACATTATCACGGAATTGCAATCTACAGTAGACTATACAATGCCTTACCGTGTATTTGGCTACATTGCGGCAATACTAAAAAGAGAGTTTGAAAACGCTTCTGAAAATGAACGCAAAAGAGCAGGATTTCGCTTGCCTGTAGTTATTCCCATCGTGTTTTATAACGGTGAAGAAAAATGGACAGCACCTTGCAGCTTCAAAGAATATCTGCAAGATGGGGATTTATTTGAAGATGTTATTGATTTCCGTTATACTCTTGTGGACATTAACCAACTAGACAGAGAGTATTTGTTGAAAAACCGTGATGCCATATGTGCTGCTATCGCAGTGGATAAGGTAGACGATAACGATTCACGGCAGTTGATAGATTCTGTTGTGGAAATATCAGGGGCAAAATCTGATTTTGACTATGATGAGTTCAAGGACTTTACTGTTTGGTTGAAACATACCTTATCTCACCGTGTAAAGTCTGATGAAGATGTCAACGAAATCATTAGCCTAATTGAGGAAGGAGACGAAGATAACATGAGAACAGGGGTTGACAGATTGCTTGAAAATATAGAAGCTAAAGGCGAAGCTAGAGGTGAAGCTAGAGGTGAAGCTAGAGGCGAAGCTAATGGAATAATCAAATCCGCTGTGCTTTTGCTCGATAGTGGCATGACTGTTCATGAAGTTTCTGAACGGCTAAAGCTGACCAATGAGCAGATTGAGCAGGTTGAGATTAGAGCCGGGCTTGATACGCAAATGGCTTAAAGTCATTAAATAAACAACACAGAGCGGGAATGGGTTAGAAATCACAAAAATGTGATTTCCCATTCTCGCTCTTTTTTTGTTTTCCGCAAAAATATTTCATAACCTAACGAGGCGGAATGGATGAGTTTTATGAACAAAACCTCTATGCTTACGATATTAAATCCCCGCTGCCTTTTTTAATGTCTCTGCCATATCCGTTTTTTCCCAAGGCAAGTCCAAATCATCTCTGCCAAAATGACCATATGCCGCTGTTTGCTTATAAATGGGGCGGCGCAGGTTAAAATGTTTAATGATTGCCGCTGGGCGCAAGTCAAAATGCTTATTAACCAGCGCGGTAATTTCAGCATCTGAAATTTTTCCTGTGCCTTCGGTGTTTACATGCACACTGACAGGATGCGCCACGCCAATGGCATAGGCTACTTCAATTTCACAACGGCTGGCAATGCCCGCAGCTACAATATTTTTTGCGATATAACGCCCCATGTATGCGGCAGAACGGTCTACTTTTGTAGGGTCCTTGCCCGAGAAGCACCCACCGCCATGCGCGGCATAGCCACCATAGGTGTCCACAATAATTTTACGCCCTGTAAGTCCAGCGTCGCCGACAGGGCCGCCGATTACAAAACGTCCTGTGGGGTTAATGAAGTATTTGGTTTCATCGCTAAGCAATTCGGCGGGAATCACCGCCTTGATTACATGTTCCATGATATCTTTTTTGATTTGCTCGTTGGTGGCTTCTGCCTTATGCTGGGTAGATACCACAACGGCTTTTACGCCAATGGGTCTGTTGTCGTCATCATAGGCCACAGTCACTTGAGATTTACCATCTGGGCGGAGATATGGCACTGTGCCATTTTTGCGTACATCCGCCAATTTTTTTGCCAACTTATGGCTTAAAGAAATGGGCATAGGCATAAGCTCTGGTGTTTCGTCACAGGCATAGCCGAACATCATGCCTTGGTCGCCCGCGCCTGTGTCGGCTTCTGTGCCGCCTTCGCGGCTTTCTAATGCCTTGTCCACGCCCATGGCAATGTCAGGTGATTGGCCTGTGAGTGTAACCAGCACCGCACATGCGTCGGCATCAAAGCCCATGTCACCATCGGTGTAGCCAATTTCACGAATCGTGTTTCTTGCGATTTTTTCAATGTCTGCATAGCAGCTGGTGGTGATTTCGCCGGCCACCAGCACCATGCCTGTGGTGGTGACGGTTTCACACGCCACACGTGCGGCGGGGTCTTGCTCTAAAATGGCATCTAATACCGCGTCGGATATTTGGTCGCACATTTTGTCGGGATGTCCCTCGGTTACGGATTCTGATGTGAATAAATGCATTTGTTAAAACCTCCATAAAATAAAAATAAGCCCTTCAGGGCTATGTATGGCAGACATCTTCCGATTTATAAAAATCGGGGGAATTAGCACCGTGCTTACAAAAACGCCGGTTGCTGGGTTTCACAGGGCCCTGATCCCTCCACCTCTCTGGATGCGATATTTAGTTTTTATTACATTTTGCATAGTATCATGGGATAAAATAAAAATCAAGCCCTTAAATGAAATTTCATGCGTGAGTCTTATTTCTATCGCAATTATTTTTTGCACAGCGGCTACGCCGCATGAAAACCAAAACATAAAGCCAGTGGCTCAAGCTTAATAGCTGAATCACTGGCTTTTTTAGGTTTTTATACTATTAGCGGCGCATGGGGCTAATATGAATTTGTGTTTCGTTCATGCCTGTTTTGCGTTTGATGATATCCATGATTTGTGCCAGTTCTGCATCGGTGAGTGCTTCTTTGCTGACGATGACATCTACTGCGTTGTCGGATATTCTGACATAGGTTTCGGCAAAGCCTTTTGATTCGATGAGTGCTTCGGCAGCGGTTTCGCGCTCTATGCGGCGTTGGATTTCTAGCATGGCATCGGCGGCTTGGGCGCGTTGGTCGGCGTCTACATTATTGTTGCTGATAAGCTCGTTGAGGATTGACCGCTCGTTGCTGCGGGATTGTTCGCGGTTTAGACGTGCTTGCACAAAAAAGCTGCTGCTGTTGCTGTTGTTTACAAAAATGGCTTCGCCTGCTTCGGTCAGGTTTTGTTCGTTGGTGGGAATGGTCATAATGTCGTTTAAGTCTAGGTCGGCTATGGCTGGCAATGTCACGTCGTCACCCATGGCGATGGATGGGTCGTGGGTGGTATCCCATGTGGCAGTGACGCCTACATATTCATCGGGGAACAAGCTGACCCACGCGGTGTCGTCGTGGATGAGCGCGGTAATTTCTCCTTGGTCGTTTAGCCAATAGCCAATGGTTTCGGTTGGCTGGGAATCTGCCCAGCTTAGATAGCCTGCCACAGCTATCATGACTACCAGTGCGGTGATTATTACTTGGTTGCGTTTTAGTACAAACATTTTTAAAACCCCTCTCATAAAATTATTCTACACTCATTGTTAAAACCTGAATCATGTGCGCGTCTATCCCCAGCACTGCACGGGCGGCGCGTGTTAGTGCGTCCCTCACAAACGGGCTATCCCCTCCTTCGGCGATAATGACAACTCCCTCTATGCGAGGTTCTATCTCACGTAAAACCAGCGGGCGGTCTGCGCCGGCGCGGTCTGTTACCATGACGGTCTGCTCTTGTGTGCTTTGCTGGCGGGTTTCGCGGCTTCCGCCTTGGGCATCTTCTTCTGTGGAATAACTTCGGCTTTCGTTGACATCTACGGCAAAAACCGTTTCGCGCCCCTGGGTGGGGCTAACCATCACACGCACCTGCCCTGCGCCCTCTACCATGGAGAAGAATTCCTCCAGGCGTCTTTCCAATGCGCGTTCGTATAGGAAGTCGGTGGGGATTTGCGATGCGTCGGGTTCGTGCATGTAGTAGATGGGTTGGTTGCTTTCTTGGTGCGATTGAGTGCCTGTAAGCAAATGGCTGAGATGGTCGCTGTCAGGTTCGCGGGCTAGACGGTTAAAAAAAAGTGCCAACGCGCCCAGTGTAACCAGTGCGACCAGATAGATAGGAAGTTTCTTGTTGGTTGAAAAAGCAGTGTTTATTTTGTCTAGTATGTTTCTCATGCGGCATCTCCTTTGTAATCAGTTTTGTACAATTACATTTATATGTGACACAGGTAGATTATAGAATTCCGAAATTAAATTTTTTGTGTCGGTGCTTATCGGACAGGTTTCTGCTTGCGCTTCGCGGTTGACTTGTACGGGCTCTATGCGGATAAATGGCACGCGCCGTTCTGCTTGTTCCGCGCGGCTTACGGTAACGTGGACGGCAGTTAAACGGCTAAAGTCGTCGGTGTAGTTAAAGCTTGCCGCGTGTACGGTCAGTCCATTTTGCGCAAGCATTCCTTTGAGTTGTAGGCGCAACTGCTCTTCAAACGCATTGTGTAGATAGTCGTTTCGCCAGCGGGCATAATGGGTTTCGGCATCGCCGTGGTGGGTTTCATTGGGCATCCCCGAAAACCACTGGGTAATTGGAATGTCGCCGCTAAAGTGGGCCAGCGGTGCAAGCATGATTGCCAGTAGAATAAACCCCATGACCAGCGAAACAAACTTTCGGTATTTGCCAACGGGTGCGACCATGCCCACGGCGGTGGCAAACATCAGATAGTATGTTATATTCCGCAGGTATTCAAAAAATGCAGACATGTGGCTACCTCCATCCTAAAACGACAGCAAAATAATCACCGTATAAATACACATGACCCCAATAAGCCCTGCCGCCGAAAACATCAGCATCATATGCTTACCCACAATATCCATCATGCTTACCAGCCTTTTGTCGGCAATGGGCTGCAAAAATGCCGCCACTATCCGATAAATGGCAGCAAGTACCAAAATTTTAATCAGCGGTGCAACCAGTGCGGCGCAAATGACCAGCACCAATGCCACAAGCACCCCACTACGCGCCGCCTGACTAAAATGAACAACGGTGTCAACCGCCGCCGAAAAAGCATCCCCCACCACGGGCACAGCACCGATGACATTGCGCGAAGTTTGGATAGCCACATTGCTTAAAATCGGCGCGGTCACACGTTGCAGTGTAATGAGAAAAACAAAGACCGCAACGATTCCTTTCAGCGTCCATCCTGCAATCTTGCGTGTGATTTCTGCAAGCATGTCCAGTTTCGCGCCGTCAGATGATAGCTTGCTGGCGATGTCTATACCCGCCGACGCAAGCACCAGCGGGATAAATACCCCCGAAATAAACCAGGCTATAAACTGCAATGCAAAAAACAACAACGGGTGAAAGCTTGCCGCCCCCACAAAATTCCCGCCCATGGTCATGAGTCCAATCATCATCGGAATCGCCGCTGTCATGATGGTGTCAACCAGCCCCACAAGCCCTGTGAGAATTTCCACACTTAAATGAAAAGAAGAAATCGCCAAAAGCACCGCCATCAAAAAAGTGACATAGAAACCCGCTTCACTGGCACCCTTGTGGGTAAACGCGTCGGTCAAAACACTCATCAACGCACCCAAAATAGCAATCACCAGCAATTGCCGAATCAAATAACCGTTCACCAATAGTTCTGCAAATACGATTTGCAGGAATATATTGATAAGCCCGGTAAAGGACAAGTCTAACTGCCCCGCAATGGCGTTTTGTACTAATTCGGCAAAGCCAGGCATCCCGGGGCGGTTTAAAATGCCAATGTCATAACGCTCTAGTTGGGCAATGCCTAAAACTTCGACGGCGGTGTGGCTGTCCGTATTCATGGCAGCAGCCCCATGACAATGCGCAGGATATCTACAATAATAGGCATGGCCATCACCAAAATAATCACACGCCCCGAAAGGTCAATTTTAGCGGCAATTGCACTTTCCCCCGCGTCGTTGCAAACCGATGCGCCAAGTTCTGTCATATATGCCACACCAATCACGCGGATGGCCACGCCGATATATGCCGCTTCGCCGCCAGCCATTTCCCCTAGGCGGCTTAGCAGCTGTACTGTTTCGGTCAGCATGGGCAGTACCATTAAAAAAATAAGCACACTGCAAGTGATGGCAATCAAAAGCGCGATTTGCGGGGATTGCTTTTTTAAAACAACACTTAGCACCGCGCCTAAAACGCCCACGGCTACGATTTGGAAAATGGTCATTGTAAAAAGCCTCCTCCATGCTTGTCCGTTAAATATATGTACAGGGTGTACAGGTTAGACCAAAAAATCTTTTCTATGACATAAAAAAACACGCCATTCCGTGTTCGATACGGAATGGCGCGTTTTTATATCTTATTTACACAATTTAAACACTTCAACAACATCCTGCCAATTCAACCGCTTAAAGTTGCCTATACCAACTTCCTTGCCAAAAAATTCTCCCGTTGCTTTTTTCGCCATTTCTTCAAAAGCACTTTCGGGGATGCCCAGTTCTGACAGCGTCAGCACCATGCCCATTTGCTTTAAAAATGCCTCAAATCTGGCAATGCCTTCTAGTACAATGGCTTCCGGGTCGCGGAAGCTTTGCTGCACACCCATGACATTGGTTGCAAATTGTACAAACATATTGATGTTTTCTTTGTAGACATATTTCATCCAGGCTGGTGTCAACACCGCAAGACCTGCACCGTGGGCTACATCATTGAATGCACTCAGTTCGTGTTCCATATTGTGGGTTGCCCAGTCTTGGACACGGCCTACACCCAGCCAGTTGTTGTGTGCAATAATCCCGCCGAAGCCTACTTCAGCCCATGCTTCATAGTTTGTGTTATCCTTGGCTAAAATGAGCGCGTTTTTCATCACTGCCTTTAGCGTGGCTTCACATAAACCATCGGTTACATCACAATGTGTTGTGTTGGTAAAATATCTTTCAAACATATGGCTGATGATGTCTACAACGCCATTGCCCACTTGGTTTTTAGGCAGTGTGGTGAAGTATTCGGGGTTGACTATGCTTACCACAGGACGAAGCACATCGTGGTTTAAACCGTATTTGCGCCCTGTTTCTTCATTAGATATAACTGTACTCATGCTCATTTCACTACCTGCTGCGGGTATGGTTAAAATAGTGGCAACAGGAAGGGCTTTTTGAATGGTCGCTTTGCCTTCGTATAAATCCCAGACATCGCCGTCATAGCACATACCGGCGGCAATAGCCTTGCCCGAGTCAATGGCACTGCCCCCACCAATGGCTAAAATAAAGTCTACACCTTCTTTTTTGCACAACGCGATGCCCTCATAAACCAGACTAAGACGTGGATTTGGCACCACTCCGCCCAATTCTACAAAGGGGATATTTTCAGCGGCCAGTGATTTTTTTGTATCGTCGTACAAGCCTAATTTTTTTACGGTTCCACCACCGTAGTGCAGTAAAACCTTGGTTGCAAACGGTTTGATTAACGCGCCAATTTGATGCTGTGTACCCTTACCAAAAATAAGATTGGTTGGGGTACAAATTTGAAAGAAATTTTGCATAGTAGTACGCCTCCATTTAAATGAGGGCTCCGCCCTCAAACTCCCTCGTTCCGCACGGCAAAGCCGCGCTGCACTCCGCCGCATCCGTGCGGCGAGGCGCGCACTTGTGCGCGCTTAATGTTACCGTCGTTATTTTATCATTATCCCGTATGCGTGGCAAATCCTGCTAGACAACAATGTGCTAATTGTGTTACAATCTTGAAATGTATTGGATATTGTCCGGTACGTTGTATAAATGAAAGGCGGCAAAAAATATGTCTGAAAATGTAGACGCTCAAGCAGAATCGCGCGCACCCGTTGTGGTTGGTGAAATTTACGATGGTAAGGTGCTTAAAATAAAGCCATTTGGCGCAATCGTGTCTTTGCCTGGTGGAATGCCGGGGCTGGTGCATATTTCTCAAATAGCCAATGGATTTATTCAAAGTGTTGCCGACGTACTTGCCATTGATGACGAGGTGGTTGTGCGTGTGGTAAGTTATGATGCCGCCGGTGGTAAAATTTCATTATCTATGAAGGATATACCTCAACCTGTAAGTCAAAACCACTATGAAGACGGCGAGGATGGCGGGTACGGCTATAGTTACGCCCCGCCTGTAATGGTTTCCCCGGCCGCCGCTGCTTCGTTTGAAGAAAAGTTTAAGTCTTGGCAAAAGCTGTCTAATGAAAGAATCGCCGGTATTAATCGGCGCAATAAAAGAAATAAACGAAGATAACTATAATTTATAAGAAAAAATTAAAAAATGCCGCGTTGCGGCATTTTTTAATGCGGAGTTAACGGCTTCGCTTTATGGCTATGCCGATTTCAAAATAATGACATTATCCGTTTGATACAGGGCAATCTCATCATTATCATTCCAGCCAAGCGTCTGCCTTATTTCTTTTGGCAGGGTAATCATGCCTAGCGAGTCAACTGCACAGATGGCATCTTCGGAAGCGGTATGGCCGTCAACACGTTGTAGGACAACTATCGTGTCAACCCGTGTTGCCAAAAGTTTGCTATCCGTTTCTATGGCTAGCTTTCTTCTTACTGCACGATGTATGGGTATTCTTCCAAGCCCGTCTAATTTACGAAAATTGTATTGTTCCATTTGTATCCTCCTTTAAATTTTGGCCGATGAGTGTTTTGTCTGACGTATCAGAATAGTATATATGGTGTATTTCTCTGGCAATAGTGGTGATTAAATTTAATTCCCTTTTGTTTAAATTTCCTGTAAATGCGTATATCTTTTTGCGTAATGCCGTATGCTCATCAAAAGATACGCTTCGGTCATGTTTAAAAAAGATATCGGTGGATAGGTTCAAAATATCTGCCAACTTATATAAGATGGCCATTGTAAACCCTCTGTCACCACGCTCTACCGCGCTTAAAAAACTAGTGGTGATGCCTAGCATTTCAGAAAATTCTTCTTTTTTTAAATGATGTTTAAGCCGTATGCTGCGAATATTGTTGCCCATGATGGCACGCATCTGCTCATTAGTCATGGCCCATCACCTTAATCCCCTCCGATTTCACGACGACACCGATTAGCGTGTCGCTGCATATTTTATCTTTCGCCAACACAATATGTTTCAAAAATTACCCCCTTCGCTTGAGGTCTTTCAGAAATGAATGGTTTTTGGTCATTCATTATGTGATTCCCTCGCTTTTTTTTGATAAAATTGATTTAGCATCTTTTAAAGTTTCGTAAATGTATGACAGCAGTCACTGCCTACTCACTGAAAATGCGATAATGCTATGCCGTTTGCTCAACTACCTAGGATTAAGTTTCGCATAGGCGGGAATGATTATATATTTTATAATCATTTGCGCGCATATTCATCCTTGCAGTTCCAAATATAACTTATAGAGGAAATAAATGCAAGCCTTTTTTTTCAAAATATAGCAATATTTTTTTACAAAATACCGCAAGCTATCTCAAATGCCGCAGATATGCGGTATAAACTAAGAAAATAGAACAAAAAAACGAGCCGAAAATTCGGCTCGCTTTTATCTTGCTTCACTTAGAAATCTTGTGTGCGGCGTTTTAGTGTACATGGCCACATTTTTGCCTGTCGCATTTTTGACCAATCAATAGAGTTCTTTTAAGTACAAATTCAGTTTCAATAGATTAACTATAACGGGAGATTCCACATTTATTACTCTTGGATATCTACATCAATACAAATAGGTATACTGGCGGGGCTAAATGAATCAAAGTCAGCAAATGCCACCATACTAAAGCTCGTTACCATCGCTAGTATCAATATAATGCCCACAAGTCTTTTCTTCATCAAGAGTCACCTCCTTCAAATGTTATCTCGATAACGAGGTGTTTCACATTTATTACTCTTGGATATCTACATCAATACAAATAGGTATACTACTGGGGGAAATGCCACCGTTATCTGCAAATGCCACCATACTAAAACTAACTGCCATCGTTAGTATCAATATAATGCCCACAAGTCTTTTCTTCATCAAAAGTCACCTCCTCTCCAAAAGTTATCTCTTTAGTGATTTTAAGGATTATTTCTTTAAGGTCTAAAAGCCTTTTTTTATAACCATTATTAATCCGTATTGTAAATTTTTTTTCAAGCACATCGCAGTAATCAAAAATCCTGAAATATTCGTATTTCTCCATTAAATATGGAATGGTCTTCTTTTCTATAAAATCTATGGAAGCTTCGTCATTTATCGTAAGTAAATGAGACAAGGATTCAAAGATAATCAGATAATGTTCATTTCCTTCTGATAACGGCCTGATTTTAGCCAACAATACTTTCACTTTGGGTATATCTTTTAACTGAATTAAACAGTAAATTTTCCAATACATATTCTCCATATAAAACTTATCGCCTGTTTCAAAATATTCAAAGGCTTGATCAAAATAGCTTATTGCTTCTTGATATTCTTTCGACTTCTTGCAGGCACATCCATAATTATGCAAGGCATTGCCAAGCTGAACTTTACCCTCATTGCCAAAAGTTACTGATAGACTCTTATCAAGAAGTCGCTTTGCTCTTGTCACCTGACCGATTCTAACATAATTTATGGCTAAAATGCTATTTACATATGTGTGCATAATACTTGTTTTGTTGTAGTTGAATAAATCGTAAACTCCTTCTATCGTTCCTATCGCAAGGGTATATTTACCACGCATTCCATAACATATAGCTAAATTTAAGTCTAAAGAAGCATCTTTTTCTAACACATATGCCTCTAAGCTTCGGGCATTAAGATAGTATTGTAAGGCAGTTTTAAAATCCCATTTCCAGAAATACAGCGACCCCATATTATAATTGAAAAAATGCCGATTTTCTTTGGATGCCCCTTCAATCAATGGTGCTTCAGACAGCAGCATCTCTTCTGCCAATGCAACATTCGCTTCTGTCAGCACTAACCTAATCTCAAACATTCGATATAATGTACTTAATTCTGGTTCAAAGGGCAGCTTCTTGATAACCGCCAAGTCACTTTGATATCTTCGGGCTTCTTCGGTCTGCCTATTTTTAATTAAATTCTTCCATCCATACAACCGCTGTTTAAAGTCTATAAGCTCTTTGTCCGTAAGCGGTGCGTTGTCAATACCAAAAAATTGCTTTGCAGCGGCGATATCTTCGTCACTGTACCCCCATTTATCATTTTCAACTCTGCTTACTTTAGATTTTGTGCAACCTAAAGCCTCTGCCAAATCCAATTGGGTATAATTTGCAGCTGTTCTAAGTCGTTGAATTTTTTCACTTGGGGTGAGTTGCTCATGACTTCCCATAAATACACCTCTAATACACCAATATGACAAAAGTATACACAATCTTTGTCGTATGTGCAAATATTTTAACCTGTTTATCATGGGAATCAATTTTTATAATCAAAACCGTCGGGTGGAGCTGGTTAGCAATGTGCGATTATCTTCACCGTGATTGAATTTATGTACTAAATCTTTTATAATGACGGATATGTATTAGCAAGTGCGTTGCTACAATTCAATACGGAGGCATTGGATTCAATGCTTGGTAAGTGGCTTGCCATTATCACAGAAAAAGATATAGACGATAAGACAATAATCAAAAATATTTGTGAAGAGCAGGAGGAAATAGGTATGGCTGTTTCTGCGTTGGTAAAATGGAGCGAAGATGTTGCGACACGACAAGCCTATCAGCGTAGGCAAGACGATATAATGTTGAGCAAAAGAAGAGAACTTGACTATGAGCAAAAATTGGAAGAAAAAGATACAATTATATTGGAACAGGGTAAAGAAAACGGATTGCTAAGAAAACAGCTTGCCGAACTTCGCTCTCGTCTTGGGGAGTAATAATAACAGCAACTTTATAGAATCGCCAGCCCGAAAGAGGATTAAACCTTTTATCGGGCTATTTTTATGTCAATTACATTACAAAGATAAAAAAGTCCTTGTCTAAATGCAACAGGAATGCATATTAGACCATGTGCAACATAGCGGCGGCAATATCATGCGCAGCAGCACTTCCTTTTAAAAGCCGAACCAACTCTAGCCCAAACGCAACCGATGTCCCCGCGGCACGAGACGTCGTGATATTGCCATCGGTCACGACGGCATCTGCAAGAAGCCGTTTCGCTTTTAACTCAGATTCTTTTGATGGGTGGCACACAGCGGATTTATCGCCCAACATACCCAGCATTCCCAGTATGGTTGGTGCGGCACATATGGCGGCTATTGGGTCGCCTTTTGCGTTATGCATGTTTAGCATTTCCAGCAGTGGGTCGTGCTTTTTGTAGTTTGCCGTGCCCGGGCCGCCTGGTAGAATCAGCATTGCGCCATCGATGGTTTCTATTTCTTCAAAAAGCATATCGGCTTGTATGGTTATATTATGCGCGCCTGTTACCTCCAGTTTGCCCATGAGTGATGCGCTGACTACATTTACCCCGCCTCGGCGCAAAATATCCAGCGGTGTAATGGCTTCAATTTCTTCAAAGCCGTTTATCAAAAATAATATTGCTTCATAGTTCATGTTTCACCTCATTTTTCGTTTTACATAGCATAATTTATCTTCGCAATTGATGCAACTCAAATTTTTGTTTGTTTTAACAGAGAATAAATGAGGGCTTTTTGCTATTGAAAATTCCCAGCGTATAAGGACTGCTATCGCGGCTGCAATAAATGTCGCAGAATAGACGCTTGGAAAAATAATCAGTGGGGTCATCATCATGATAAAATCCCAGTTGTATATGCGACAGTTTGTACAGCAATGGTTGCGCATAAACCATTTTTGAAATGGGCAAAAAAACAAAATAAACACAACATCACATACCGCATAAAACAAAACCACCAGTATTGCAAATGTGGGGGTGAGTACGCCCAATAAATGCATAATAAAAAACATCAGCGCACTAAAAACCACCCAAACCAATGCAACATGTCCAGCTTTTTTGTGTATAGGTTTAAGCGACACATCATCAGATATTAAATTTTTACCAGTTGAATAATGCTTACGCGCCCCCATAGGCACACGCTTGTTTGGAAATAGCCGAAACATCATGCTGGTAACTAGTGTAATCCAGCACAGCAGGAGAAACGCGTCATTTGCTAACCCACGGGGCATTGCGGTAAAATTTAGCATGTTTGGGTTATAAAAATACAGAGAGATAGCAATGCCCAACAAAACAACACGAAAGCCCAGTGCCCATAAGTGGTTTATAAATATTTTGCTAATAGAAAATACATCCTTTGCATTAATATGATGAGTGCATGTCCTCAATATACCACAAAACAACACGCCGCACTTTACAATCCTTCCCATCAACCATATAATCAATAAAAATATACGGGAGGTCACAATGTATGGACATTAAAACTTTCAACCTAAGCAACAAAAATGGGATGACAATGACTGTCACCAATTTGGGCTGCGCTATTATCTCATTAAACGTGCCAACAAAAAACCAGGTAAAAGACATCGTTTTTGGGCTGGACAGTGCCGAGGCTTATGCAAAGCCGCATCCGTTTTTTGGTGTGGTTGCGGGGCGTTTTGCCAACCGCATCGGCAATGGGAAATTTACACTGGGCGGCAAAACATATCAACTGGAAACAAATGACGGTGCGCATCATTTGCATGGTGGGTTCAATGGTTTTAACAGTAAAATATGGGATGTGGAAGAAGCAAACGAGCAAAAAATTGTTTTTGTATATCATAGCCCCGACGGTGATTCACAATACCCTGGCGATTTAAAAGCCCGTGTGACCTATACGCTAAATGATGCAAACGTCTTGCGCATAGACTACAACGCGACCACTGAAACAGAAACCATTTGCAATTTGACAAACCACAGCTATTTCAATTTAAGCGGCCACGACGCAAAAGATATCCTTGACCACGAACTGGAAATTGTGGCAGACAAAACAACGGCTGTTGATGCAGGCCTTATCCCCACAGGCGAATTTGCTGATGTCACAGGTACGCCTTTTGATTTTCGCGTGGCAAAACCTATTGGCAAGGATATCAAAGCGGCTGGCGAAGTAAACGCGACGGGCGGATACGACCACAATTTTGTGCTTAACGCGCCCGGTAAAGCAGCCAGTGTGTTTTCACCACAGACAGGTATTCGCATGACCGTGTCTACAAATAGCCCCGGCATTCAGCTTTATACCAGCAATATGATAGAGAATGGCGGCATTGCCAAAGGCAAAGGTGTGGAATATCGTGTGCATTCTGGGTTCTGTTTGGAGACACAGCTCTTCCCCGACGCAATCAATCATGCGCATTTCCCTTCATGCGTTGTGACAAAAGATAGCCCACAGGATTTTTATACCGAGTTTGCGTTTGCCTGGTAATGGCAGCGCAACGCAATAAACTGTACTTACTTTCGCTACATCATTGTGCGAAAGTTTTTTTATATGCTAGGAAATTGCAAAGGATATAACGATATGAATCTTGTTGAAATTGTAAACGCATTTGCTGAAAAGCATGGCATTATTGCGGGCATTTGTGATGCTGCACCCATTGATCCATCATTGCTGATGCAAAGTGAATTTACGCCCTTTGTAAGCAGTGATATGACACGGCGAACCGACCCTTCGGCCAGTTTGAAGCATGTTGAAAGTATTATTGCCATTGGTGTCCCACAAGAAAGTATGAAAATTTGCGAAGCAGAAAATACTGTGTATGAAAACACTGCAACGCTATCTTCGCTGGGCAGAAACGAAGACTACCATACCCATGTAAAAACGCTGTTGCGACAGCTAAAAGAAGTATTGCCGACACAAACAAAAACTAAAGTTTTAGTAGATAGCCCAGCACTGGATGAACGCGCTTTTGCGCATCGTGCGGGCATTGGATTTTTTGGGCGAAATGGGCTGCTTATTTCCAAAAAATTTGGTTCACGCTTCAATATTGGGCTGCTTTTAACAGATATCCCTGTGACACTGGCAGCGCAAACCAGTCAAAATGAGTCATGCCCACCGCATTGCAACCTGTGTATCGCTACATGCCCCACAAAAGCGTTGCAACCAAGCGGTTTAAACGCTTCCCATTGTATATCATACCTCACCCAAAAAGACCACCTGACAAACGAAGAAAAATCATTACTAAACAACCAATTATATGGCTGCGATATTTGCCAAGATATATGTCCATTTAATCTGCCGCAAATACCTCACCAAGTAAACCCTAAATCATGGCTAAAAATGGACGACGAAACGTTTGATGAAAAATACGGAAACACCGCAATGCTATGGCGTGGTGCAGCAGTTTTGCGACGCAATGCACAGGCAATCATTGAAAACGAATGCATATAATGCCCAAAAACTGCTAATGCTAAGTATATATTAAGGATGAATAAGGAGGTTTTTTTTTGGAACGAGTAAAACTTGGCATATTAGGTCTGGGTCTGGCATGGGAACGCCTGCACGGCCCGGCATTAGCGCGGTTGCAAGACAAATTCGAAATCGTAGCCGTATGTGATATTGATACCGAAAAAGCCCAATCGGTTGCCGCATTTTTAAATCTGCCGCCTGACGCCGCCTACAGTACGCATCACCGAATGCTATCCCACCCAAACATGGAAGCGGTAGCCAGCCTGGTACCCATCGGTGAAAACTTTGAATGCGCCGCCGCAGTCATAAAAAGCGGCAAGCACCTCATCACAGAAAAGCCATTAGCCCACACCCCCGAAGCTGCACGGGAATTAGTCAAGCTAAAAGACCGTGCCAAAACAAAGATGCTGGTGGCAGAAAACATCCGTTACGAAGAAGAAAATGCGATAATAAAAAGCCTCATATCCGACGGACACATAGGAAACCCCGTGTATTTTATAGACAATCATGTTGTCGAGTTCAAAAAAGAAGCGGAAACGGGCGGTTTTGCCCAAACCGATTGGCGGCAGCACCCCAATTTTTCGGGCGGTGTAATCCTTGATTCTGGTGTGCATCATGTTGCCAGAATGCGCTATTTGTTTGGCGACGCGTTAAGCATATCCGCGCATGGGCGTTCATCATCCATTGAGTTTTCGCCTTACTCTTGCATCAACGCGCTATTCACCTTCGATGACGGCATTGCGGGTCATTACAGTTTTTTCATGACAGGAAAAGAAACCCAAGCACCCTTCGTGGGCTTGCGTATTTTTGGCACCCAGGGCGAAATCTTCCTGGAAGAACGCGAATGCGGATTTGTTAATGTATCATACCGCGACGGCCGCCCCAGCGAAGCGATACGATACAACCCCAGCCAAGGCTACTATCATGAATTTGAAGACTTCTATACCGCCATCCGTTTAGGCGGCCGTATAGACTCTACCCCTGAAAAAGCGTTGGGTGACTTAGAAACCATATTTAATCTGATGGAGTCAATTAAATTAAATCAAGTCGTGAAACCCACAAAAAACCGCAGCTTTGAAAGAATCCCGCCGCATGTATCACAGGTTTATATGCCAAGAGTTGCACAAAACCCTGTGGTTTCAAGATAAACAAATTCAACTTCTTGCATTTTGCAAGAAGTTGAATTTACATAGACTCGGCAAATATTTTCAAAAATACAGTCCCTTGTTGCCGCTCAATTGCATCATATATAAGGAATGCGCCGAAGATATTTCACAAGAAGCCATGGTAAAACTAGCGAAAAATATGCACAATATCCACAACCCCAAGGCACTGAGGGCGTATGCGCACAGCATCATACGCACAGAATGCCTTATGTTTTTACGCAAAAAAACTTGTTTGAACCTATGTGTTCATGTAAAATAAATGCAAGACAAAGGGGGCAGAAATATGCCAGATGGAATCACCCACAACAACAAAGATGTGATGTTCAAAGTTTTAAGTCAGTACTATAAAAATAAATCATTGTCAGTGTATGGGCTTAATTTGCCAAAAATCAAACAATTGCTTCCATCAAACTATCCTGCCGTTACTGCGACAGAAATTTATGCCGATAATGCATTTATGCTGGAAGATGATTCTTTGCTTATACTAGAGTATGAATCTAACCCAACACAGAAAGACTTTTTAAAGTACAATAAATATGTAATAAACGCATTAGAACAACTGGACAAAGATGGCATTAAAGTAAACAGGATAACGGTTGCCGTTATCTACACTGGCGATATAAAAGCCGCCGCTTCAGAGTTTGATGCAGGTGCGTTGCGTATTCAGGTTGAACAAGTATTTTTATCACAGTTTGACACAAGCAAAATGTATGCCGAGCTAAAGACTAAAATTGATACAGGGAAACAATTATCAGATGATGATATCATGCGCCTAATTGTTCTGCCATTAACCCAGCCCAACAAGATGTTTAAACAAGAGCTAATAGAAGACACCATAAACCTTGCTAAGCAAGTACATGACGAACAGCACCAACTGTTCATTATGGCAGGGATACTAACTGCTACAAACAAATTCATAAACCGTGCGTACTCTAACCATATAAAGGAGTGGATTAAAATGACTAAAGTTGCCAGACTCTTTGAAGAGGAAAAAATCGAGGCTGTTAATCAGGCCGTTAACCAGCGCGACAGGCAAATTGCCAAAGAAATGCTGACCGCTGGGGAAGATATTTTAAAAATAATGAAATACACCAAGCTCACCCGCGCAGAACTTGATGAGATGCAAATGTTAGCCGGTGCTTAGCGGCTTAGTGTGCAAACGTTCTGCCCTTATGGTACTTTTTAAATTCGGGATATTCCTGATTGCATTGCTGACGTTTATATTTGCGTTCAGTTAAAAAATGCCACCCTGCTATACCCAGTAGCAGAGTGGTATTTTTTAGCTAAACGTGAAAATAAACGTCAGCAATGCAATCAGAAACATCGTTCGTGCAGCATAACCAAAATGCAACCAAACAAAAAGCCTCTGCTGACATAAATTGTCAACAGAGGCTTTCTCATTTAAAATATATCATCCACAAAGTGGCTGGCTTTTCGCATAGCGCGGCGTCCGCCACGCATAAGTTGACGGCGGCTTCTTTCATTGGTGGACATGGTTGCGCTGGCACCAATAAGCAGGCCGACAGCGATACCGCTCGCAATTGCACTGGCTAGTCTCATAGTATTTACCCCCTTTCGGACATTTTCTTATAATACTGCTTAATATTTGCCGCTATTTAGGTTATAATACGATGAAAATATAGGAACTGTTTTGAAAAAAAATTTCGAAGCGGATTAGGAGGATGATGCCAATTGGGTAGAGCAGGACGTGGCGGCGGCGGTTTTAGAGGCGGCGGTGGCGGTAGAATGGGCGGTAGCCTTGGTGGCGGTAGTCGCGTAGGCGGCGGCAGAATGGGCGGCAGCCTAGGCGGTGCGCCACGCGCAGGGCGTGGAACAGGTGGCATAGGGCGCGCGCCCGCGGCACCTCGCACCGCGGCACCAAGACCGGCCGCCAGGCCAGTGGGACGCAGTCCGGGCTTTGGTGCAGGCATGGCAACAGGTATGATGCTGGGCGGTGGCAGGCGCAGAAGAATGGGCTTCGGCTGGGGCTGGGGCGGCAGACGCCGTGTAGTTCACCACCACCATCATGGCGGCGGTCCGGCCATGGGTGGCGGCGGAGGCGGTTGCGGATGTTTTAGCATTATCCTTGCCGTTTTGGTTGTCATTATGATTATTTCAGCCATTTCATTTTTCGCAAACCTTGCCTTGCCGGGTACAGGCGGGTTAATTAGAATGGAAGTACCTCAGTCAACAGTACAGCGTACGGCACTGCCATCCAATGCGGCAATGTCAACAGGCACCATGTTTATTGACAATTTAGACTGGATACACAACTCCACACGGCTCAACAATGGGCTTAATAGCTTCCATAGCAATACAGGCGTAAGACCATTTCTGTATCTGACCGACAACATCAACGGCAACAGAACGCCAACAACACCCATTATGCGGGACTTTACACAGCAAATGTATCAACAGTTTGTGACCGATGGCACAATAAACGAAGCACATGTTTTAGTGGTTGTATTCAACTATGGCACAGGATATGGCCATTATATTGTTGCAGGAAACCAAGCATCGGCAGTCATTGACCAAGAAGCCGTTGACATTATTTCAGGCTATATCATGCGTTATTGGTATACTGACATGGAAGCCGATGAATTATTCGCCCGCGCATTTGACGGCGCAGGTACACGCATGATGACCGTTACGCGTTCGCCGTGGATTAATGTAATGATAGTATTCGGCGTTTTGTTGATTCTATTCTTGCTTTACACCTGGTGGAAGGGCAAACAAGAACAGAAAAATATTGAAGCAGAGCAAACTGAACGCATACTCAATCAATCGTTGGATACGTTCAGTGGCGGTTACGACGAGGCAAGCCAACTTGCACAACAATACAGCGACACGGATGGCGGTTCAAACAATGACTAAAAAGTTTGTAAAGCCAAAAACCAAGCCGCGTACTAAAAAAACAGACGCGGATACGGTAAAAGGCAAATTCATAGGCAATGTGCGGGGCTTCGGTTTTATTGCTCCAGAAAACTCAAACGGGGCGGATATTTTTATTCCGCCTCATTTTTCTATGGGCGCACTCAATGGAGATATGGTTGTTTGTCAAATAAGACCAAAAGTACATCGCCATGCAGATGAAATAAGCAACGAGGAAAGCGGCCATTTGATGTCGGGCGAGATTATCAAAATTGTCAGCCGTGCGCCCATGATTGGCGCGTATTATATTGAAAATAACCAAGGTTATATCCGCCCTGTGGATACAAAAATTCCCTATGTTTTTTCCGTGCCACCAAAGAGCATTGCACGGTTTGGATTGGTGGACGGGCATCGGGTTGTTTTCTCCGTGGATAAAAAAGCAAAACCGCATCAAGAAATATGCCCCTGTTTCGTGACCGAAGTTTTAGGGCATATCAACGACCCCGGTGTGGACGTGCTTACGCTAGTCTACCAGGCGGGTGTGCCATATGAATTCTCAGATGAGGTGACGGCGGAAGCGACCGCACTGCCTATTGAAGTATCAGATACTGAAATCAATGAGGGGCTACCAAGGAAAGACCTTCGCGATACACTCATTTTCACGATAGATGGTGATGATACCAAGGATATTGATGATGCCATTTCATTTAAAATATGCGAAGCAAACGCACGCGTCGATACAAAGCATTATCAGTTAGGCGTACACATTGCCGATGTAACCCACTATGTAAAGGAAAATTCTGAGCTAGACATCGCCGCATTAGAACGCGGCACAAGTATTTATCTGGCCGACAGGGTCATTCCAATGCTGCCACATAAATTGTCCAGTGGTATTTGTTCGCTTTTCCCCGATGTGGACAGGCTTGCGCTAAGCTGTGTCATGGGTGTGGATATGCATGGACATGTGTTGTATTACGATATATTTCCCTCCGTTATACGCAGTAAAAAGCGATGGACTTACAATCAAGTGCAAAATCTGCTAGATTCCTATGACGACAGGCCGCATGAAAATGAAAGCGACACCCTTATTTGGGCAGAATTATTTCACAAGATGGACGCATTGCGTCAAACACTGTATGAAAAACGCTTACAACGCGGTGCGTTAGACTTCGACTTGCCCGAATCAAAAATTCGTGTAGACGACGGCGGCAAGCCGATTTCCATAGAGCCATACCCGCGTACACAGTCTACAGGCATCATTGAAGAATTTATGATTTTGTGCAACGAAACCGTTGCTTCTCATCTATTGGCACATGATATTCCCGGCGTTTTTCGCACCCATGAATCCCCCAGTGAAGCAAAAATCACGCAGTTGCAAGGCATTTCAAAAGCGTTTGGTTTTACCATTCCTAAAAATGCCGAAAAGCCACTCGCGCTGCAACGTTTACTTTCCGCCACAGCCAACACCCCTGCCGCATATGTTGTTGCAAACGCAGTACTTCATAGTTTGCCGCAAGCGCATTACACGACAGACAGCCCCAGCCATTATGGACTCGCATCAAAAGCGTATTCGCATTTTACGTCGCCAATTCGCAGGTATGCCGACTTACAAATTCACCGTGTCATTAAAGCTTGGCTGGTAAACCCACTAAACATCCACCAGCATTTCACACCGATATTGCCTGCCGTATGCGCCCAATGTTCTCGCACAGAGCGCGCCGCCGAAACATTAGAGCGTGAAGTCGCGCAGCTTAAAAAGGTGCAATTTATGTCAAGCCAGGAAGGGCAAGTTTTTGACGCCACTGTCAGCGGCATCACATCTTGGGGTGCCTATGTGATGCTTGGCAACACGATAGAGGGGCTGGTGCCAACACACAACCTTCGCCGTCACAATTTCAGCTTCGACAAAGAAAAAAATCAGTATGCAAACCGCAGCAAAAAACGCAGCAAAATAGAAATCATTCGCCCAGGCACACCGCTAAAAGTTCGCCTGGTCAATGTATCGGAAGCCGAGCGTAAAATAACATTTTCGCTAAACTTTAATATGTGATATATTCTAAGTCTAAAGGCGGGGATTTACATGACCGATTTAAGCGGAGCATTGGCAAAAATTACAAAATTACCAGCGTTTTTTTCTGGCGTGTTGAGTGATGCCACGCGGTTAATCGCAACCGAAGGTTGCCGCGCATTGGACACACATCGTGTTGGAATATGGAAAATCTCAGACGACTTGACTTATTTGCGCGGTTTAGGATGTTATAATCTGATTGATGACCAGTTCTCTATGCAAGAGAACTTTAGCTTAGATGCTTATTCAGAATATATAGCATTACTTAAATCTGAACGCTTGATAGTCATCAATGACGCGCATGAGCCTAACCCCCTTTCGGATGTGCTTACCGATTATGACCCTAATATTTGTGCAATGCTTGACGCGCCAATTCGTGTAGAGGGCAAATTGGTTGGCGTGGTTTGTATCGAACAAGACCGCAGTAAAAAACATCCTCAATTCCGTAAGTGGACTACAGAAGAGCAAAACTTTGCATCTTCTTTGGCAGATTTTGTGTCAATTTCCATCGTGAGTGCAGACAGACGCTCGTTGACAACACGTTTGGAAACCATGATGAACAATTTGCCCGGCATGGTTTATCGCTGTTTAAACAATCCGCCCGATTTTACATTTACCTTTGTGAGCAATGGATCTATGGCACTTTGTGGATATACTCCCGAAGAGCTGATAAGCAATAACGCAGTCGCATTTTTTGACATGGTACACCCCGAAGATGTGGACATGCTTGCCGCACGCAATGCTGAAACACTCTCTATCGGGCTGCCGTTGGAAGTTACTTTTCGGATTATAATGAAGGATGGTACTGTAAAATGGATTTGGGAACGCAGCCATATTGTCGAGTTTAATGCCGATGGCGCAGCACTTGTACTGGAAGGATTTTATACCGACATCACAGAGCAGCGGCGTTTAGAGTCCGCCGAGCTTGCCAACAGAGCCAAAACTAATTTTTTAGCCAATATGAGTCACGAAATCCGCACACCAATGAACGCAATACTCGGCTTGACCAATTTAGCATTGCGCACATCAAATAACCCAGAAACTACCGAACATATCACCAACATTAAACGTGCCGGCAAACAGTTGCTTTCTATTATTAACGACATACTTGATTTTTCAAAAATTGAAGCCGGAGCCATCTCCCTTCTGCCGGAAAAATATAATGTAAACGCGATGATAGATGATATTGCGTCCATGATTTATATAAATATGGCAAATAAACCAATCACATTGATAATAAACGATGACCCCAACCTGCCTTATGAAATGATTGGCGATGTAACCAGAGTGAAGCAAATTATTATTAATGTGCTGAACAATGCCGTCAAATTTACCGAAAAAGGGCATGTTATATTTACAATGAGTGCCGATGTGATTGAAAACGACATGTATACATTGAAAGTAACCGTACAGGACACAGGTATAGGCATTCACAAGGAGGATATACCTTCCCTTTTCGACAATTTTACCCAAGTCAACACGCGTAGAAACCGAACCATTGAAGGCACTGGCCTTGGGCTTGCCATCACAAAAAAATTGATTCACCTGATGGGCGGCGAAATTTTTGTAGAAAGTAAATATGGTGTTGGCAGTCGCTTTTCTTTTTATATTCTACAAAAAGTAGTGCGCCTAAAGCCGCTTAGACTTTCTGAAAATAAAAACAATCTATGTATAGCCATTTTGTTTTCTGACCAAGAAAAGTCAAATGCATTGGCGTTTAAGTTAGAAAAAATGGGCGTAGCATATGATATCATTGAAACACCGTGGGTCAGTGTGAAAACATATTCACATGTATTTTTTGATGCTGAAAAAAGTGACATACTTCAAAATTTAGATTTAAAGAACACAAAACGAATTCAAACATCGCGAGGAACCAGTCAAATAGATGCGGACATATGCACTTATAAGCCACTTACAAACAATACAATAGCAAAATTATTTGATATTGACACGGGAACATTAGATGACATGGACAACGAGGGGCAGGGGCTGAATATAAGCGACGTGCATATACTCGTGGTTGATGATATTGACATTAATCTGCTGATTTCAGAAGCATTGCTTACGGCTATAGGCGGTAATGTAGACACCGCACGCTCTGGCGCAGAGGCCATAGAATTTGCAAAAAATAATGATTATGACATTATTTTTATGGATCATATGATGCCCGAAATGGACGGTATTGACGCAACAAAGGCCATTAGGAATTTGCCCAACAATAAATATAGCAACGTGCCCATTGTGGCACTAACGGCAAATGTTGTTGGCGATATAAGAGATATGATGTTACAAAACGGCTTGAATGACTTTTTGCCAAAACCGCTAGAATATAGTGAAATTGAACGCGTGTTAAAGCAGTGGCTGCCCCGGGATAAATGGATTAGCACAGCATAGTACGTAAGCGGGTGGCACATTTCTAAATTCTCTTGTGATTTTAATGGAATCAAAGAACTGCCCAATAAAATCTTTTTTAAGCAACGTATACTGGAAGGTAATAAATTTACCTTCCTTTTTTATGTACTTTTGCGTCTGCTTTAAAATGTTTATGGATATTTCTTGGGGAATGCTTGCAAACGGCAACCCCGATATCACATAATCGGCGTGAGGCTGGTTGAATTTTGCCAGATATTCGCCGATTTTTGCGGCAGAGTCGTTGATGATGTGCAAGTTTGGCTGGTTTGCAAACTGCTGTTTTAATGCGTGGCAAAACGATTCGTTCATTTCAAATATCAGCAAAACGGTGTTAGGGTTTCGTTTCTGCACAAGCTGCCGCGTAAAAACACCAGTACCTGCACCGTATTCGGCAATGCATTTAGCATTTGCAAAGTCAATATCTTTGACCATTTTTGCCGCCAAATATTTTGAACTGGGTAAAATCGCGCCAACGGTTCTTGGTTTTGTTATGTATTGCAGGATAAAGGACAACTTACTCATTAAGACACCTCTTAAATTAAAGTTTTTGCCTTGCTTTTCTCAAAAAGCGAGCAGGGGCAGAGTCCCCAAGGTCTACCCCCAAATCCTGTCACGCTTTAGATAATTTAGTCTTGGTATACACATCAAATGTCACCGCAGCAAGCAACACCAGCCCTGTAATCGCCAGTTGAATATCCGAACCCATGCCAAGATGAGCCAATCCGTTGTTGAGTATACCCATAATCATAGCACCAATAATCGCACCAGTAATTTTTCCGATACCACCGCTGGGCGACGCACCGCCAATAAAAGCGGCGGCAATGGCCTGTAGCTCAAACCCCGCATCTGCCCGTGGGGTTGACGCATTTAACCGAGCGGCAAACACAAGCCCTGCCAAAGCGGCCAGCAATCCCATGTTTACATAGACCCAAAACACAACCTGCTTTACCTTTATTCCACTCAGTTCTGCGGCCTTGGCGTTGCCGCCCGTCGCATAAATATGCCGCCCCATGACAGTGTTTTGCGCAATAAAACTGTACGCAATCACCAATATCGTAAGCAATATCAAAATATTGGGAACGCCCCGCGTAGACGCAAACCAGAAACCAAATAGATTAATCGCGCCAACAATGAATGCCAGTTTCGCAATAAAGAACTGCATGGGCAGTACTTCTGCTTCATATCTTAAAGATACTTTTCTCCTGCGGAACTCTAAGAATATAACCACCACAGACGCAGCAGCCGACAAAATGAATGCCGTGATATTCATACCGCCCGCACCAAACAAATCGGGGATATGCCCCGCCGACACATTATGAAACCCTGCTGGAAATGGCGTTAGCGTTCCATCGCTTAACACCACCATGGTTAAACCCCTAAATACCAGCATTCCAACCAGTGTCACAATAAAAAACGGAATGTTTTTATACGCAATCCAATACCCATTAAATGCACCTGCCAGCGCACCCACCGCCAACACCGCAGGCACTGCCAACCACACAGGCCAACCCATAGAAATAATAAAAACACCCGCCAGCGCACTGGAAAATGCCAGCAAACTGCCCACCGACAGGTCAATTCTGCCAGTTAAAATAACCAGCATCATGCCCACAGATAAAATAAGAATATATCCGTTTTGTGTCACCAAATTAAAAATGTTGGCAGGGCGGAAAAGTATGCCGTCTGTTAAAACCTGAAACAAAATGGCAATGGCAATCAGCGCGATAACCATACCAAATTCTCTGATATTCGCTTTTAATACCTTCATATTATCACGCCTTTGTTGATTTGGATTTTGTAAATACATCAAATATAACCGCAACAAGCAATACGCCGCCTGTGACAATCTGTTGCATATCTACACCAATGCCCAAAATACTCATGCCATTGGTTAGTACACCAATAATCATTGCGCCAATGATTGCGCCGGACACCTTACCCACACCGCCATATGGTGACGCGCCGCCAATAAAAGCCGCCGCAATGGCTTGCAATTCAAAACCTGTACCTGCACGTGGCATGGCGGCATTCAACCGTGCCGTAAACACAAGCCCAGCCAAAGCCGCAAGCACACCCATGCTGACATATACCCAAAACACCACGCGTTTTGTTTTGATTCCGCTTAACGCGGACGCACTCGCGTTACTTCCTGTGGCATACAAATGCCGCCCCATCATGGTTTTGCCTGTAAAATAGCTGTAAATAATAATCAATACACCCAAAAGCACCGCCACGTTGGGGATACCATTGGACGCGCCAAACCAATACCCAAACAGCCCAATCGCACCGCAAACCAGCACGATTTTTGTAATAAAGAAAGGCAACGGCAGTATCTCCACTTTGTATTTAATAGAAACGAAACGCCGTCTAATCTCTAATCCAACAAACACGGCGGCAATGATGATGCATACAACAACGGCGGTAATATTAAAGTTTTCCCCGCCAAAAACATCAGGCACAAAACCCGCCGCCATCATTTGAAAGCTTTGCGGAAACGGCCCCCTCATGCGCCCATCTAAAATAATCATTGTCAACCCACGAAAGACCAACATACCCGCCAGCGTAACCACAAAAAACGGGATGTTTCTGTAAGCAATCCAGTACCCATGCCATGCACCCACCAGCGCACCCATGGCTAATACCGCCGCAATGGTGAGCCACACAGGCAGTCCCATTTCTATAATAAAAATGCCGCTAACCGCCCCTGCCAATGCGCAAATACTGCCGACCGAAAGGTCAATCTTTCCCGTGACAATCACCAGCGTCATACCAATGGCAAGGATGAGTATATAGCTGTTTTGCAGTATCAAATTGGTAATGTTTGCGGGCATAAAAATGACGCCGTCGGTCAAAAAATGAAAGAAGACGGATATCGCAATAAGTGCCATAATCAAACCGTACTGCCGCAAATTTCCACGAATAATACTCATGATTTACCCCCTTCGTGGTAATCCATAATATACTGCATGATGTTTTCTTGGGTGGCTTCTGCTTTGGGCAGTTCGCCAACGATTTGCCCCTCGTTCATGATATAAACCCTGTCGCTTAAACCAATCACCTCGGGCAGTTCGCTGGAAATGACAATGACGCATTTCCCTTGCCGCGCCAGGTCGTTGATGATTTGATAGATTTCGTACTTTGCCCCCACATCTATGCCCCTTGTAGGCTCGTCAAGGATGAGTACATCGGGGTCGGCAAAAAGCCATTTGCTAAGCACCACTTTTTGCTGGTTTCCGCCAGAAAGATTTTTAACATGCTGCAAGACATCTCTTGCCCGAATGTCAACTTTGCCGCGATAATCTTCTGCCACTTGGTTTTCTTTGAATTCGTCCACGGCATAGCGGCTGCTTATTTTCTTTAAATTAGCCAAAGATATGTTTCTGCAAATGGTTTCGTCAAGTATCAGCCCGTACTGCTTTCTGTCTTCGGTCAGGTAGGCAATGCCGTTTTCTATGGCTTCTGAAACAGTTTTTAGCATCAATCGCTTGCCATCCTTGTGTATTTCACCAGAGATTCTTGTACCGTATGCACCGCCGAAAATGCTCATCGCAAACTCTGTGCGCCCTGCACCCATCAGCCCCGCAATACCCACGACTTCCCCGCGTTTGGCATGAATGCTAATATTGTCTATGACTTTTTTGTCCGCAATTTCGGGATGATAAACCGTCCAGTTTTTGACTTCCAGCAAGGTTTCTCCCACGGTCACATCCCGTGAAGGGAATCTGTCCAAAATATCCCTGCCCACCATGCCGCGAATGATACGGTTTTCGTCCACACCTTCATTGGGGAAACTTTCTATTGTTTTGCCGTCGCGCAGTACAGTGATGCGGTCGGACACTTTTAGTACTTCGTTGAGTTTATGTGAAATCAAAATGGATGATATGCCTTCTTTTTTGAGTTCCAGCAGTAAATTTAATAGATTTTCGCTTTCAATTTCATTGAGCGCAGCGGTTGGTTCGTCCAAAACCAACAGTTCTACACGTTTAGATAATGCTTTTGCAATTTCTACAAGCTGCTGCTTTCCTACGCCAATGTTCATGACAAGCGTGTTGGGGTTTTCATTCAGTCCCACTTTTTTTAACAGTTCTTTTGTTTTTTGATAAGTAAGATGCCAGTTGATTATCCCGCCCTTAGACTGCTCGTTGCCTAAAAATATATTTTCTGAGATAGACAAATAGGGTATCAACGCCAATTCTTGGTGAATGATAACGATGCCGCTTTTTTCGCTGGCTTTAATATCTTTAAAACGGCATTCTTTTCCGTGGTAAATGATGTCCCCTTCGTACTCGCCATGGGGATACACGCCGCTAAGTACTTTCATCAGCGTCGATTTTCCTGCCCCATTTTCGCCGACTATGGCCAAAATTTCGCCGCTCATTGCCGCCAAATTTACATTGTTGAGTGCCAAAACCTTGTCAAACCTTTTGGTGATTGATTTCATTTCTAATAAAGCGTCCATAACCGTTTGCCCCATTTCGGTATAGTGTAAAGCGTGTGAAGCCTTAATATGAAAATCTTCGCCATTCCGTATTCGCACAGAATGACGAAGATTTTTATACATAGAAAATTACCTTAAAACTTAGGGCACATTAAACAAGTTGATGTCATAATACCCTGTTGCAATCAACGCTTCATACCAGTTGTTGATATCTACATGAACGATATCAAGCAAATATGACGGCACATAAAATACGTTGTTATGATAAGAGCTTGTGTCATTGACTGGCGGTGCTGTGCCATCCATCAATGCTTGAATAATACTGACGGTAGAGGCCGCAAGGTCGCGTGTATCTTTAAACACGGTGGCTGAAAGTTCGCCATTGATGATGGATTGAACAGCGGCTTCAATCGCATCTTGACCGGATACGACTGGCCAAGGTTGTTCTGGTGTGCCATAGCCCACACCGCGCAGTGCGGAAAGAATACCAATGCTTAGCCCGTCATATGGAGACAGTACCGCATCTACACGCGCATCGGCATAAAACGCAGTTAGCAAGTTTTCCATACGTGCTTGCGCAAGTTCTGCCGCCCAGCCCAGTGTGCCGACAACATCCATGCCTGTTTGACCGCTTCTGACCACCAAACGGCCTGCGTCAATATGGGGTTGCAATACGCTCATTGCGCCATTGTAAAAGAAAAACGCGTTGTTATCGTCAGGGCTTCCGCCAAAGAGTTCTATGTTAAAAGGCCCTGATGCACCAGCATTTAAGCCCAAGCCATTGACAATGGCGTTGGCTTGCATGATGCCCACCGCAAAGTTGTCAAATGTGGTGTAGTAGTTTACATGCGGGGTGTCCATAATCAATCGGTCATACGCGATGACATAAATATTTTCTGCCGCCGCCTGTGCCAAAACGCCGCTTAACGCGCCGCCGTCAACCGCCGCGACAACAAGAATATCCACACCTTGTACAATCATGTTTTCGATTTGCGCCACTTGGTCTGCCACAACGTCTTCTGCATATTGCAGAATGGTTCTAAAACCAAGTGCCTCAAGCTGTGCCACTAAGTTTGCGCCGTCGTTAATCCAACGCTCGGAAGACTGGGTAGGCATGGAAATGCCAATAAAGCCTGTGTCGTCCTCGTCATCTGAACCACATGCAGTAAAGCTTAACGCAAAAACCGCCAACAGCATCAATAGTAAAACCTTTTTAAACATAAAAAAATGCTCCTCTCAGACTGCGTTGTGAAATGTCACAACAAATTTTAGAAAGAGTATATATTATCATACGGAATTGTACAATGCTAAATGAAATCATTTTGAACTTCAATTCGGAAAGTGGAAATAAAAAAGAAAAAAGAGTAAACTATAGCCATGATACAAATAAGACAAGAATCCAAGGAAAAAGTCCTAGAAGCGATAAAGCAAGGACGAATAGATGCGGCAGCCATAAGCCAGCCCAACTTCATAGAAAGAATAATACAAAAAATGCATGAAATAGGGGTTGTAGGT
>Ga0123352_10000888_pt1 | contig 37976 bp, 18 predicted proteins | sample TergutLab28metaG_FD_89700 | JGI IMG/M metagenome (GOLD analysis project Ga0123352, IMG submission 89700) | Labiotermes labralis P1 segment gut microbial communities from Petit-Saut dam, French Guiana - Lab288 P1 | ecosystem: Host-associated > Arthropoda: Insects > Digestive system > Gut ... | reverse complement strand
CTGAAGATGGACGTATTAACGTCTGAAACATGTTGAGCAATATATAATAAAGCAAGTGTCATCTAGTTGGTCAACCATTATTCAAATATCAAGATGATGCACGGTCCAATACGCATAAGTAACGGAACTTATCGAAGCTATAATTACCGGATTGTCCATCCAGTAATTCCTTTTAAATATGTCGCTTTACGACTCCATTTGTGCTTAGCGCTATAACCTCTATTTCATATTCAAGCTCTAATGTTCCAGTGCTGGCCAGTAACAGGGTGACCTGAGTGACATGGACAGTTCCTGCCGCGACATCAAATGTACTACGTTATCGCATTTGCACTTCACTCCGAACGCGTGCAGTGTGTCGGTGTGTAGGACGTTGCGTTCAGCAGTTGAAACTAAGCTTCTAGAAGCAGAAATGCAAGTAACTAAACCGCAAATAACAAATCCAACAATTTCACACATAAGTCACTTCTGTTCATCTCCCATCAACACACAATATTTCCCCAAGATTATACCCACTCTCATATTCCATGTAATCGCAGTGACGTAAAGAGACCGACGTTCTTCTGATTTAGTTGTGTATTACATAATTTAGTTGTCTCACGCATTTTATTCGCCGGATTGCTGCCTAGAAGTCAGTATCCGAAAGGTCCTGCGACCGATCAAATCGGCACAGGTTTTTCTTGGTTTCCCTCTATCTATAAGCGAATCCTGAGATGGTTCACAAGACTACAACTTACTACAGCATGTTTCTCATGTAGCCCTCGCAACTTAAATTTCTTAGATCTTTACTTCATATTTATGTACATGCATAATAACCACTGCCACTGGGTGACAGCCCATTTGTAGTCAAATTTATTATTATTATTATTATTATTATTAACATCGTCATCATAATCATCTACTTCATGCAGAGTATTTTTACTTATATTCCTGAGACAAACTATGTCCCTAGGGAATACAGTGTTGCAGCTATTCTGTTGTTATTATTCATGGTGCTTATATCGTTAGTTCCAGCATTGAATCTATCGTACTTTTACATTAGTACTCTCCGAAGTAGGTGTGCAGTGCCCAATATGGCTGTTTTCTGTAGTTCCTTGACTTCATGGTTCCTGATATGTTGCTCACGTATTTTCTAAATGACTTTGAAATAGTCCCATTCGCCCCTATTATTACTGGTATCACCTTTGTTATTATTATTACTATTATATTTCCTTGTTAGCATAATTACACCAATGCTCGCTGTCTGCCTGCGACTCGCCATACTTCAGACACGGTACTGTTGGCGTAGCCAAATTGAACCCTAAGAATATTACAAGAGTTTTCCATACAAAAGTCTCCGTGTAGGTATTCACTTCCGTACTCGACAGTTAAACTCTTAATTTAAATAATCTGATGATCCAGATATTATCTTCACAGTGCTCAAATTTCTAGGTAACCGTATTTCGAGACCTTACTTCATCAAAATTTTGTCTTGTCCCCCCATTGAACCAACAAATTAATTATAACACCATGCAGTTCAGAGCCTAACGGTACTGCCACTAGCAGAAGGGTCAAGGGAATGTATTAGTAAGCCAAAATAATTACATGGCCAATTTCTTTCCAAATTCTTATAACTAAAGCTCTTCGACAAAGTGAAGCCACTAAACTGATTAGTAAGTGATTTTAAGGAACCTGTAGAATCTAATTAGTGCAGTGTCATAAAATGTGCAAATTGCACAGAGGTCTTCTATATTTCTGATGAAAATTCGATTTTTTTATATACTTGTTAAATAACTTCAATTCACTATTCTCTCTGTGCACTATTACAAGTGAGTCTAATACTGCTTCTGTATTCGCCTTCTACACACCGACACACACAAACACCAACCTAAAACCTCTCCTGTCAATCCATCATGTCAACCCACACATCCTACCGGTCTTGAATTCGGGCCATGACAGTGAATGACACAACATTCAGTAATTCACTGTTAGACAATTTCCCACGCACGACATCGGCAGACGACGAGCTGACGCACACGTAACGCGGTTAGCTTGTTATTAGTAGGCAGGCCTACTTCCGTTGAATATTTTACGCATCTGTGCTCTTTAGAGGCATTTGTCATTCCCTCGAAAGCTATATCAGGCCTGCATTGCCCTTAATATAACCCAGATACACCCACTCTTAAAATTCGACGCTAGGATACTATATAGCTAATACAGTAGGATTAAATAATCCTGAAGCTAACAGACATACACTCTAACACCCTTTTCGGAGAGAAGCTGTAGCTATAAAAAGAGAAATGAAATGTTTTCTGTGGCGTAACGTCTCAACTCGGTCCTCGGCAGAGGTTCGTAGATCACACACAAGTAGACAGACAGACACACACACACACACATACGTTTGGATTCCTCTGAACAAGTGAACAGTTCGTCGTAGATGCCTCTATGTACACACCACACAACAAACATGACAGACGAACATGTATGCTCACAGCAGGATTCGAACCAGCGATTCCAATATCAAGAACCCGCAGACTTACGCCTTAGACCGCACGTCAACAGGGATCGGCTAGAAATGCAATTAAAATCACATAATACGGAGCCCGTTACATGTACCTGCAGCTTATTTATATAGCGTCTATACGCAATATATTGTAACATTTGCCAATAACATATTTTATTTTTTAGTTTATTTCGTCCTTAAAAAAGACTCATTTTACTTAAAAGGAAAAACTTTCAACAATAGAAGTCCTAAAATTACTTACAGTGTTATAAATATTATTCAAATAATAAACAATACAGACATTAACACTCCAACACATGTGAAAGTAGCGATGAACACCACAGCAAATGCTAAGATCAGTCCAGGTGAAAAGATTATGGAATATTCCACGGACAGCTACATGCCCAGAAATGGCAAGTCCTGCCACTCCTTCTGTCGAAAAGGAAGTAGTGTCAAAATGGACGAGGAAAATTAAAGAGGAAGGCAAGAAAATGCAGCACATCTTTCACAGTGTCAGGTGAACAAGCTGTTCAACTTGCGAAGTATGAACTTCATCCGAATAGTGTACAGATATGAAGTTCCTGCCTCACAGTAAACACTTGCACCTAGTCTGCACTGCAGAGACCAATCTGTTAACGTTATTAGAGAAACAATCCCTTCTTATTTGCGAGAAATTTACGGTACACGTAAATGCGGTAAATGCGCTCTGTAGATTTCGGAAAGCAAACGTTGATGGTAAGTATGATAACCATCCTCTGTGATTTGTAAGGTTACACACCTTAAGTGACCGCGTACAGGGTGATTTACCTTGAAGCACGAACTCTGCTCAGAACAGTCCTGCCTACTGGACTATTAATTTTTTAATATTAGATCATTGGCTACTGATACGTGGGCCGGTTAGCTCAGTCGGTATAGCGACTGACTACGGGCTGGGCGGTCCGGGATCGAATCCCGGTGGGGACGAGATTTTCCGCCCGTCCAGACCGGCCCTGAGGCCAACCCAGCCTCCTGTACAATGGGTACCAGATCTTTCCCGGGGGTAAAGTGCGGCCGGGATGTGCTGCTGACCACCCACTTCGTTCTAGTGCCGCGGTCACGAAAGAGTAGAGCTATACCTCTACCAACCCTCTGGACCACGCCGTGCGTGTAACGGGATCACTTTACCTTTACCTTTAGGCTACTGATACACTGGTAGTTACATTACAGCCCTTTATCTGCTGTCGTGTGTCCTTGAATAAGATGCTTGTGAAATGTGAACTAGACGACGAGAGAAATAAATAACCAAGGACTATTTTAATACATGATGTTTGAATTAGCCATGAAAAGCGGAGTAAATTTATATAAAATTTCAATCAATCAGGGATTCAAACCTGGTACCCTCCGACTGCGAACCAGCTGAGACAAGTCTGTACCAACCTGTTTATTCATCGCAGTTTTCGAATACTGTTTCAAAGACAGTATATTGGAGAGGGTAAGGTCGGTGATACCGTAAACCTTAGTATAACCGACGTGGTTAAATAGGACTGGCAGTGGAAAAACCTGTATACCCAACAGAGTATCTACCATCGAAAATCCGGTGTCAGTTCGAGCAGCTGTACCTTCTAAACCAAATCTTATCTATGAAGAACAGCATTTGTTGTAAAACTACTGTAATGGTCAGCAGCTAATGGAATTCCCTGGTATCTCAATAGTTTCAGTGTTCCGTAAGAACTCACCACTGGACTCTACCTTGAGCCAGACGAATTCGGAGTTCATGTCTGCGTATCTCACACTTTTAAGATTCATATCATTACTATATTTTCACATTTAAGCCTAGGCCTTGCTAATGGTTTCAGGTTTTCCAGACTATCATTTTGCATAATTTCTCGTCACTTTGTTTCTATGTGCCCCGCCATTTTCACAATAATCGATTATTATTATTCTTCTTCTTATTATTATTATTAGCATTATAACAATATAACTCGACGATCATAAATTACTCGTATGAAACTCCTCATTACGTGTGTCCTTATTACTACCTCTTAAAGTCAAAATATTTTTTCAGCACCTTTGCTGAAACATCTTTAACTCTACAAGGACTGAAAGTAATCTGTATTATTGAAAGATCCAGTTCGTACCGCACAGGAAACACTCTCCTTCTCTGTTACAAAAACCAGTCGTTTAAAGTTTGTTCTGGAAGCCACCCAAAATACAAAGGCATACTGAGCGGTCAGAACGTACAGTCTTTTTAATATTAAGCCAAGTGGCATATAATGCAACCAGTAGGATTCAAAAGGTTAATCTACAAAAAAAAAACATATATTTAGTTTTACGTTTTCGCATTATTAAGTTGTCAGAAGTGGGTTCTAGGAAATGAACAACTCTGGCGTGACTGACAGAAAGCATTCGGTAAATTAAACCCCGCCTTCATTAATTCATAAAAGAAATTAGGGTATGTCACTGTCCTCGAGTGTTTGAACTTTGTCAATTAACTGCCTACATTGTGCACAGTCCTTTGTTTGACGCACCTTCATCAAAGCACGCTTTTATAAATATTTTCTTTAAAAAGACCAACAAATGAACTTTAATGTATGAATGTTCCAAATAGTTCACCCCGCGGTCACTATCATCAATCAACAGAACTACATTCCTTACACAAATTTTTAACCCCTAATATTTTATACTTATCCATATTTTACTATTTAAACCGTGAATTTTAACCAAGAATTATATGATTTTTTAAAATGTGAGGTATTTTCGACACATTATAATTGTATTTGTATCCTTTTTCTCACAACGCTGAGGATGGCCACTTGAGTGGCCGAAACATGTAGGTAATTACAGTGTAATAAAATTACATTCTTACATCCAAGGGCATTTTTTGTTCTTATAAAGAATTATAAATCTGATTAATGACCGGAAGCTGGAACATATAAACCACGCTCATTCACCGGAAACAATTTGTTATTGGATCCATGTGACACTTTTACTTTCAATAAACTGGCGCATTTTATTAGTCATTTCACTACAGCCGAAAACAACAGAGCACTCTCTTCAGAATACGACATACACTTACTGTTCGTATTTAATTTGATTTCATGAAATGCACGGGAAACAATTGAGACAATTCATGCGCTAGTGAGTAATTAGGATGTGGTTAGTCTTGCGTCCAATTAGCTTTGGCAACAATAACGTGCCAAACTCCACACGTGGATAAGCATGGACGTCACGACATCAATTACACATTGCACTTAAACACAATTTGTCTCCGATGAACGGTGATGTTTGTTACAATTTGGTACCAAAGCTCGGTGTATGTAGTGGGTTTCTGCTGGACAAATTGTGTGTATTGAAACTTGTTCGTAACTCAATATTTGAGCTTTGTTTCGATTTAAAAATACAGTACAACGTGTACGTACATAGTAGCTTGTTCACTGAAGTGGAGTGTTACTAGCGCTAGAACGCAGAGTGCTATCTGATAACAGACGCTTGTCACTAATTCGTCAGTTGGCATTCCACTCTCTGCAATTCAACTGTGGTCATGATTGTATGAGTTTATTATTAATATCAAAGAGACAGGCACTTATACTACAGTATTTGTCCGAATTAAATGCACAAACGAGTTTAATAAAGCGTACTACACCCGTTACGAAAATGCTCATTAGAATGTATTTAGACAAGAGGTTCAAAATATTTACTGGTTAGGTTATAAAATAGCAAAGAACTACTTGATTACAACTGATAACCCTGAAAGAACGTACGTATTTAACATGTTCATTCCAGGATCAAGTTAAAAATGGAAAAATTGCGTTAAAATTGCCTAAGACTTCACGAAAATGTGTGCTAGTCAAGATTTCTGTTTCAATTTCCATTGCAACGTCTATCCTGAATATATTTCTCTGATTAAATATTTATTTACAGAGTTAAATTCGTGATAAGGGCATGCACTTATGTTCGCTGTGACGTAAAAGATCAGTTATAGTTTTATTACATTAACTACATTGGTCTTGGTCTAAAAATTCCTAAACCAAATTTCGAGAAAATCGTTCGCCGGTTCTCAGTTCGTTTCATTAACACAGAGAGACGAGCAGACAGAGCGACTTCAGTATTAGCTGAATGGACATCCTGCTGTGTTTGTTGATCACTCAAAAACAAATCGCTTAATATCTACTGAACACAACTACTATTCTTTGTCTTGGTATAGCTACATTTTGGGGTTTTTTCGACCATTATCAGGCTATCAATATAATACTGAAAGTAAGGTTAAAATTGCATGAAAAATATATGAGTGTATCTCTGTGCGATCGAAATATATAGCTGCAACAAAATAAAGAAAAGTAGTTGTGTTCGATGGAGAGTCAGCGATTGGTTTTTGAATGACGCCAGTTCTGGTTCCTCGGAGAGGCGAATGTGCTTAAAAGTAATCTTTATGTTGTTAAATTTATAAGTGGATCACTTTACAGACACTTCAGAGATTTTTGGAGAAGACGAGAAAATTCAAAGATTTGTGACCTCGAGGTCAGAGTTTCACACTGAATTACTAAATAGACGACAGAGTGACGGAAATACGTGAATTGTTACTTAAGATTATTCTGTGAAAATCTTAAAGTTGTTGGACAGTTCAACGTAGATTAGTCAAGACATATGAACTTTGTTACAAATAGAGTTACAATAATCGGCGTTACTGTAAGTTATTCTTTATCAAGAATTTTGGAAAGACTATCAGCACGCTAAACTTATAAAGACAAGGAACGGTTTTCCTAATTGAGGAACTAATTTTTGCTAAGGTAGTCAGAAAACCTCGCCTTTTGTAGAACTTAAAATTTCTTCAAATTTCACCAAAAAAAAAATGACAGTTGTGTTCATGCCAATTCAGGTTAATTTTTATCCACCATGCAGTTAAGTTTCGTACTTTTTATATGCTGTTTACTGAGGCGAAGTAACGCTCTTATGAACTCAAAATAAGCTTATGCATACTTGCAAATTAAACTATTCTTATAATATTATTGAATGCTAATGTGATTTGGGGCATTTCAAAATATGTTAAAATATTCATACTATGTTATGCGGGTCTTGGCTTAGATAATGAACCGGATATTTATAGCATCGAACTGCAGGATTGTTAGTAAATAATAACTGTCCACAATGCGGAAGGAAAAATCCAAATTCTGACAAAATATAACCCAAAAATTTTGCCTCGACAACTTAAAAATTGTATGTAAGTTTGACATATTTACGTACGTCTTAAAGTTATTCATGCGCATTAATTACAGTTCACACAATAAAACCAACAAACGCAGTACTGTTAAAATTATATTTCTACACACAATATATCAAAACTCCGACGCGTTTCTATCTGTCTCTATCATCTTTAGGGAGTTACAGAACATCAAGAAGACGTACGTAAAAGCATAGATGGATTATTAAGCACATTAAATTTTTACATGAATTCTATTTACTGTTACTATGTGTAATTTTAATTACATATTTACTTTTCACAGTTATTGTATATTGATTCCGGAACCATTGTGAAAATCTACAAAACTACAAATTTCCCATTTTATGGGATAATTCTACACTACTACAAACGAATTTTATAATATCTGCAAAAGCTTTATACACAAATTTTAATGTGTTTAAAAATCCATATACGTTTTATGTATGCTATGTTGATATTCTATAACCCTCTGATCAAGGTACATCGAAACATGTGGGGATTACGACAAACTGTGTTTATAATACATAATTTGAATATTAGTGCATTAGTTGGGTTTATTGGGTGAATATATGTACGTATGAATGTAAGACATTTTGTGTGTATGTTAATATATATGTAATGCAACATGTCTTGATGTTTGTGTGTGTTTATTGAAAGGTATTTTGTGAGTACCTAGTTTAAAGTATTGTAGGGTGTCGAAGGGAAATAATCTGTTCTGTCCTTACAAATGATTTCTGCCAACCAGCTGCCTAGTTGTGAAAACGCTCACTGTTTCTAAATTCGGAAATTTTCTACGAAATGGAGACAAATTTGTGGAATTAGATTTTCGTCTTTTTTCATAAATACGTCATACATTCGTTTGCAGATCACTTATCAAAGTGCTTTCCACTACAGGAACCGCTTTGATCCTTTGATAAATTTTGCACAGCTTATTTCAACGTTGACTAGTAAGATAGCGAACCAGAACACATCATTTAATATTTTAATCTTTCGCCTCAGCATGCAAGTAGAACCTGTATGTATATAATTTAATAGAAACTGTAGAACAGTTCTGCACCATAGAATAAACCATCCCATCACTGATTATAAAAGAAACTGCTTTAAACCAGTTCCGCAGTAAAAATGACATTGAAGACATTTCAATCGATGCTTTGAAAACTAAGGATAATTAGTTATTTAAGCATACTCGTACTGACAAAAGTTGAATGCGTATATATTTTATGGTTCATTTCAAAGTGTCTTATCATAGATTATTTGTCGTCTAATGATAGGATTGCTAGTAAAGCGTGAATTATAAGGGTGGTAGAAGGAACATCCGTGGCTTAACTTGAGGCACTGTCGCTGAATTTGTCTACAGAGACTGAGGAAAACTAGGAAAGCAGTAATGATAGCTGATTTTCAGGCTCATATTCGAACCTGGTCCTCTCAAATATCGATCATTATTGGGTTTGGTCGTTCGGTAAGTGCCTGTTAGATGTTGGAATTTCCAAATTCCACAAATGCAGAACAAACATAATAAACTTAATTTAATGTTTTTTATATGCGTGGGTCAGTAAGCAATACAATTTACGTGTGTTCCAAAACAGTTCATACAATCAGCCTACGTTATAACGTATTTTCAGGATTATCCTGCTTATCCTGAAATCCGTTATATACGAGTTCTTTTGAAATTATGTTTTAATGTTGATTCTGTTACTTTTAGTTTCTATTTTATTGCATATGCACATGAATACGTGTAGAGACATCGTGCACGCGCCAGTGCACGCATGCAAACACATGTACATACACACATTAACGGGTTATTTTTATCTCAGTTCTGCTTTCCTGAAGAAAAGCGGTTATGCACGTTTGCTTTTTCTAGCTTCAATATTTACAATTCTTTTAAGACTCTCCTCTTCAAACTGAACACAATTTCAGCTAAGACTCGTTGTTGTATAAACAATTGAAGCCAGTGCGCGACAAATTGATTTGTAGAACTTATGTACTCAATAATATGCTACGTATCGAAGAGCAAATGTAAAGGTAAAGCAGTCCCGTTACAGACCTGGAGTGGCCCAGAGGTTTCCAGGAAGTTAAGGTTCACAGACTTCATGACAACGGCACAGGATAGTGGTAAGGTTGTCAGCATTACGCACCGGCCGCCTTTACCCCCAGAAAATGCTCCTGGTACTCACTTCTGTTAGAGGCTGATTCGACCCCTGGGCCATAGTGCGATCGGAAGGATTTTATGTCAATGAAAAATTCCAATGACACCAGCTGGGATCGAAACAACGATCTTCCGATTTGTAGCACAGCACCTTAACCACTGCGCCACCGCGGTCCCCAAGTATCTAGGAGTATGAGCCAAAATTGAAGAATAAATATTCGTTGATTGAAACAGAACATCACAGACAATCAATTCACAGAAGACAACTGTCACGGCTGAATAATAAAGCCGGATATGTTCTTATTTCCTAGGCCAGAAGAGCATGACAAACAAATACTTTGTATGATACTCATATGGTGTAGTGAGCAGAACTAAAGTCGTTACGTTACTGAAATATTTACAGTATATTAGCTGTTGATGTTCATGGTAGGTATTCGATCGCATATTCATGATAAGAAGCCACCTCAGCCGCTCCACGAAACAAATGTTACTAACATGTATTTCCCTTCATCATGTTTCTCTGATGAGTGAGCAATCTGAGCAAGATTTAGATTTTTAGACGGTGCAAACACATGTTAACCATTGTGAACTGTCCATTTTCGTGTCAGAAACGGTATAACCCAGGAATATTAACTATTGGGGAAAGTTGCAGAAACCGGATGTAAGCGAAAATTTGAGATATGAGAGACCTGTGTAACCGAGGTATCTGTGATAGAGCACAGTGACGCGATAGGAGAATAATAAAGGATCCGTTTCAACAGAAATCCGCTGTAACTGAGGCCGATATAAAGAAGCTGACCGTACCTGTAACCCGGAGGTACTTGATATGTTTCTTGGCTGGTTTGTCACCTGACCTCACGGACGTTCTTTATGGTTGGTTTTAGTCTATTGGCACCTAGTGAGTGGAAGTGTGTGTGCCGTACAGCAGTCCGGACGCTGTATGCAACACAAAAATCTCTGACCATGCCGAGATAAGAAGTGGCCTTTCTCAGTCAATCACAATTTGTCTAGTCATTATACTGACTGAGCTATCCCGATCCACTAGTGTACGAGAGGATGAATTTTCCTCGTAACAAACTCTGTTTAATAAATGTAGATTTTGTGTATTGAAATATGTTTGGGCAAAAGTAACTTCCATTTGATCTGGGTGTAGAAAATGAATCGATGGTACTATATCTACGTTATAGTCTATTCAGTAATAGGTGACAAGGATGTAACGCATGGACGGCAGGAAAATTTAACGTGGGATTTACTGTTTTAGAATTTGTTTTTTGTATTTGATAATTTGTATTTTTTTTTTTTTTACAATTTGAATGTGATAAATTATATTTGAAACACGCAAAAAAACTCATCAAGTTAAGATAGATGAATTTCTGAATGTGTAAGTAACAGGTTATAACTGTCACCCTGTATCAGTTCTGTGTATATTAAACGCGGACACCAGCCTTAATGGGCGCCAGCTTTTCATGCGTGAGGAGGAGAAGAAGAAACCAAGAAAACAAGAAAAAAAAAAAAATAAAGGAAGCAGGCGGTGTAGTGAGGCGCACTACATTTATTTCAGGATGGGACAAAAAGTTCACTGTTTTGAAGTTTCCCAGGCTGTATTCGCGCGTCTTTCTGGCAATGGTAGCCTGGGGATGGTGTAGAATTTCTGAAATGACAAAGGTAAGGCACAGGAAGTGTACAGCTTGATTATGCGGTACGGCAATGACGTTGAGTAGGCCCATTGCGGCTAAATTTTGCATTTTGTTTAATTTTGTGTTTGTAGGGCTGCAGTGGGGGACCGCGGTAGCACAGCGGTTAAGGTGCTGTGCTACAAATCGGAAGGTCGCACGTTCGATCCCAGCTGGTGTCATTGGAATTTTTCATTGACATAAAATCCCTCCGATCGCACTATGGCCCTGGGATCGACTCAGTCTCTGACAGAAATGAGTACCAGGAGCATTTCCTGGTGGTAAAGGCGGCCGGTGCATAAGGCTGACAACCTTACCACCATCCTGTGCCGTTGTCATGAAATCTGGGAAACTTAACTTACTGGAACCCTCTGGGCCACTCCAGGACGGTGACAGGACTGTTTTACATTTACCTTCTGGGGCTGCAGTACATAGGAACTGCATCTGAATGACATACACAATTTCAGACAGTACGTCACATTTGTCCCGCTGCATAGCCATCGCACTGACCGCGTATGGCGACGTTAGGAAATAACTGCTGTTTATACGGAAAATAGTAACAGTAAAATATACGAACACTGTGCGAAATAATGACCACTAAGTTTGCGCAGTTTTCATAAAAACTACTATGATTTTTGGGGTTAAGAAACATTACTGTATTCTTATTAATGAAAGCCAACGAGATGCACTATTTCTCAGATTTATTTGATAAAGTACTCTACACGTTTCGGATAGGTCCACTGTCATCATCAGGAGGATCTCAACACTGTATACACGCAATATGTATTTGTCATGCTAGTTCTGTTGACTGTCTGTTAGCGTGGTCAGTTTCATCCTGACCTCGCTAGCAGACAGCCAACAGATCTAGCATGACAAATACCTATTGCGTGCATACAGTGTTGAGATACTCCTGATGATGGACAGTGAAACTGTCCGAAACACGTAGAGTACCTTATCAAATAATTCTGAGAAATATTAGTTCTCGTTGGCTTTCATTATAAGAATATATCACGATGCACGGTACTCTGAACGTCAAATTGGAACATTACCGTATTTCAAGAGCTCATTGGAGCCAGTTTTTATGACGGCTGCTTCCTAAAAACCGTTATATTTTAAAACAAACACGAATGTTGACATGTTCAAGTTGCGATAGGAGTGAATTATGCATCTCCCAGTCTTTATAACTGTAACTAAGTACTATCGCATTCTGTATGCAAGTACGTATAATCTGAACCACTAACTTCTTACACTACAAAGATGAACATATATATATAGCCTACTCTAAGGCCAAAAATAAGAATCTTATCAACAAAAGTTTGACGCATACAACATATCTGTACACTACACATATTGTGCATATAGTAAGGTATATATCTATATAGTATACATGTATGTATATCCACTGTTAATCAGAATCCAACTAGATGCAACAGTATGCAAATATTTATTTACTGCAAAGTCACTCTACATGCTTCGAGTGTCACAGCACCCATCATCAGGGGTACTAAAAACTGTAACCGCAACCACCGGTACAGGTCATAATACTGGTACAGCTACTTCCCTCCAACGTGGCCTGATCGTGAAGTAGCTGTACCGATATTATGACCTGTAACGGAGGCTGCGGTTACAGTTTTTGTACTCCTGATGATAGGTGCTGTGACACCCGAAACATGTAGTGTGACTTTGCAGTAAATAAATATATGCATACAGTTGCTTCTAGTTGGATTCTTATTAACAGTGAATTATGATGCATGGAACCGTGACCTTAAAATATATGCATGTGTTAAAGTTAAATTTTTGAAGCATTCATTTTCGGTGGGGATTAATTGTCGTCAAAAGTTATCAAAATAATTAAGCCGAAGTATGAAATACACTGTGACAGTGATACAAATCGATCTCTTGGCAGCCAGATGTAAGTAAATCTACTGAAGTGTACAGTCAGTATTGCTTTGATAGAGGCTTAATTGTGTAATTAATAATACCGCCGATTGTCTGCTAGCATTAACCTTTTGACGCCTAATGTCAACTATAGTGGTCGTACCGCGCCGCTAACCTCTAAAGTTTCATTTTATATATTTATTCAACAAATATAGGTACTGAATATTTTAAACATGGTATATACTCTCTATTTTTTCTCTTCAAAATGTAGTTCGTTTCATATTTCTAACGTATTTGGTTCCTGTATTATTCACACTTTATATACAGAGTGTGCTAAAATTAAAAAAGTAATTCCGGCACCAAAAGATTAAATGAAATTATGTTTTATTTTTAATTCTTAATTTAGACATAGCACATATTCATATAGCTATTACCAGCAGCTAAATTTTCAGTACATTGTAAATGCTAAGATGCCTTGTTGTATGAAGTTTATTTAAGTAAGATTAATATTTAAAAATTCAATCTCTTATTTACAGAAAAACACCGAATTTCCATTAAAAGCCAAACACTAAATGTTCTCTGGAAGGCCAGGACAAAAGTGATGGAAAATTTACTTTGTTTTTTTAATAGTACTATTTTTGTGACTACTTATTATCATTAGGACTTTCATAATTATTTAGAATGTTTTTATTATGTATACTGTAATTTTAACGCTTTACTTTCATTGGTCGCATAGGTCAATGATAAACAGTCACTGTATCTGCCATTAGGAAAATAAAATAATGTTCCCTAACCCTTTAAAGCCACCTGGTTACTAATGTGTGCTGACAGGTTTAACATACAAAATTTCTACTGTCTGCTCTGAGAGCGTATTTATGTATTTTGTATTGATCCCAGCAGACAGAGTTATTTATTTTTCTGCTATGCACCGTTATCTGACTGGTTTATATGAAAGTGATTGAACATGCTAATTGATTGAACAATAAGAATATTTAACCCTTTAAAGACGAAGCGCAGTCTGCTTTATTTAAAGACCCAGTTCGTACCGCGCAGTAAACACTTTTCATCTCGGTTATAAAAACGAACCAGTTTATGTTATATGGGTCAGAAATCGCCGTTTGTTCTGAGATACGTACAAAACACATAAATAGAGTGTGGGCAGAACGTACAATTCTTGAAAGTTAAACCTGTTGGTCCATCATGTAACCTGTAGGCTTTAAAAGGTTAAATAAATTTCGGGATAATATTAGCTGTTAGAGAGTCCAGAAAGTGGTGTATCCTGATTCTGAACATAAAAGGAACTCATAAATTCACAAAGATGTAGAACTAACTAAATAATCTTAGAGAAGGTGTTACAAAGATGACATTGTTGTAAATGGTTAATGAAAACTTACGAATTATGTAACCTACAACGATGTTATATTAAACTCACTATACATTGTTTTGAATACTAACAAACAAACTGGATACATTACAAATAATGGCTTTCCAAATTCCGGAATTCTGAACGGTTCCTACTAGGAATTGCAATCCACACAATAAGCACTGAAAGAGCTGGTTGTTAATGGGCGCGTTTGCAAAGTTGCGAAAAGAGACTGTTAGGTAGCTTCGTCAGGTCTGTCTGCCTGTCTGACTGTCCGTCCATCCACGTGGGGCAACTCGACTCCCACTGCAGGGACTTGTGTACAGTTATATTAGGACGTGTAATTCAAATCAATACAGAAAATTCAAGTTCTGCTAAAACTGAAGAACAAAATGTCAGGCATTGTATATGACGAAGTAAGTACGTTTATGATAATATGTCTCTGAATTCGCCTTAAATAAAAAAAGTTTTAGATCATATCTCTATAGAAAATCAAAACACATATTTAATTTCAAACACTTTGTTTAGGAAAAACTTGTCCTTTACGAAGTAACTACGCCATCCAGACAGGCCATACAGCATCGAACAAAATATGGTGCAAAGCAGACTCGACTTATATGCAGCGTAATTAAGAATAATTAAACAAACGTGTACTAATTAATACTGATTGCTCTCTAGCGCATTAAACTTTCAAATCAATATGCTTTTTGCATGACGGTCAATTAAGGAAAAAATACGTAGTTATAATATTTAATAATTGTTATATTATTGATTATAATTACGTAATAATATCTCACCGCATACTGTAGATTGAAACTTGTTTCTATGTTACGTAGCCATCAGTCAGGAAGACTTCTTGTGGTGAGGTCACTTCCTTGTGGAGTTATCGTTATTTTACTGCAACGTATATTATACACAATTAAGAAAAATGAAAACATGCAAACAGTGTTTAAATTCTGTTATAAATTTGGTGTATAGATTAAGTACTTACGAATTGCAGAATATAATGTTTTGTGTGTCAGAAGCTAAAAAAATTTCCGTTGGGCTGAAAATTTGAGGACATTCGTGAACGATAAATTTAACGAAAACAAAAATCAACATGTCCATGTAGTAAGTATTTAAAGGAATATAATTTACCCCCGTAATTATAACGTTCTATAATATTAGTAAAAAATCTTAACAACAAATTTGTGACGCCCATGGATTCAGTAGTATGGTTATTTGAGAAGTGTCCAAAATGGAAACATCACTAATCGCTTCAGTGTTAAGTTGTACATACAATTCCTACCTTGTTCACATCAGCCTGGTGTTGACTTTGACTGTGGAAGATGAGCTAATTAAAAGTCCGTGGATGGACATGGTCTGTAAACAAAATTCACATATCCCTGGCGCGAAGCTCTAACGGGAACTGTTACAAGAAAGAATGTTACATTTTCCATTAGAGATTGAGCAATGCGTTAAAGAGACCGTGTTAAGAACATAACTATGTATGGGACATCGATACGGAAAATTGGCTTTATATTCGCATACGGGTAAGTCGTAAGATTGATGTGTAATTCCTATGGGATATTTTTGTATATACGCAGATATATTTATTGTATATAACACAGTGAATTCTGCTGGAATGATTTATTATAAATGTAAGTTACTGCATTAAATCACGCATGATATTTACCCTTTGCGTGTCTGCGTATACTCCACGTTTGAACATTTATGAACACTGCACAATTACAAAGTTTGAGTGGACATGAACCAATAATTTTGGGGGGAGCAAATACCAAGCAATTTTCATATGTCAATTTGTATGATAAATTTTCCTGCTTAAGTAAAGTTATTATTATTTCTGACGATGAAATAGGATGACCTAGGATGTACCGCGTTTGGTAGAATAGATTAGATACTACAGCGGGTTGCTGCATTATGTTCCTCGTCTTCTAATTAAAAACCGTTTTGTTGTCACGCTCAGCTGAATGGGTGAGAGACTCTTACTTAGGCGAGTCACACTACAAAGTCTTAGTCGGTAACTGCACAACACATTCTACGTCAAATAAATACCTATTCGTATGCACATAGAACGGGGTTTCGTTAGAGGGAGAAAACACACAGAACAAGAATTGCTGAAACTGTGGAAGTATTCGCGAAGACCTTCATCTGACGCAGTACGAGAACTCGCAATTTCGAGTTCCTTTGGATCGTAGCTTTGGTTCAAATGAGTATTCTCACAATTTCCATTGTCATTTTAAATATATTTATACAGCACCTTCCTTTGATAAAATCTGATCCTAGCTGCATAATTATATTGTATAATAATGTTTTTAAGACTGTTTGTAGCGGAGTTCTTTCTGTGTGAATGAATGTTTGGTGATTCTGAATCTAAAAAAATGTATACATTCATATCTAAATGTTTGTCTGAAATCAAATTAAATTGTAATCGAACACAATGCAAAGTCTTGTAATCGAATTTCATTCTTTAGTTTAAATGAAACTTTTAGGTCATAATTTAAAGAATTTTATTCACTTCTCACTCTGAAACATTACCGTTAGCATTGCCCCACTGTTTGTTAGTGCAGGTAAGGCAATCCCTGGACCTGCCCGGACAAGCTCTGAGGGTTCCGGGAGGCCGAGGTTGTCAGATTTAAGGACAGTTGATACATGAAGGAGGTACGTTTGTCGGCCATACGCCTCGACCACCTTTATCCCCCAAGAAATATTCCTGGTACTCATTTCTGTTAGAAGCTTAGTCGACGACCCTAGGGCTATAGTGCAGCCGGAAGGATTATGTCAATGAAAAAGTTCAATAACACAATTGGGAATCTAACCCTCAACCTTGCGGCTTTAAGAGCAGTGCCCCAACAAATTTTGTCACCGCGTGCCTGCCGTTTGTCAGGAACAATTCCAAAGAAATATATCACATAATAAAAAAACTTCTATTTTTTTCGGAACTTTTTTTAATGGTAGATAGCCCGCCTCATGGTTGAGGTTTCAAGGTTACACACAGACACGCCACATTCGGTACGGCTCTTCCGGATTAGGGTCGAAACGTTGCAGATACCTTTAACTCACAACACAAAACACAGTAGAATTCATGTTTCCGGCGGGATTCGAACCCGCAATTCCAGCAAGCGAGGGTAAGCAGACCCACGCCTTAGACCGCGCGGCCACGGGGATCGACCATAAGAATACAACACTAGGCAATATACTCAAAGAAAACAAAAAATTAAGATTCGTCACTAAGGAATGTATTTGAGGAAAACCTGGAAACTCCAAGCTCTTCCTTTAGGCACCTGGGAGCACGGCTGAAAACTCGTGCTGTGTAGGAGCAGTTAACTGAAATAATATTTAGGCAAAACTTCTTGTTGCGCTTTAATCAATAAATATATTTATCACATAGTCTTGTGCAACTCAGTCACACTTCTCTCCTGACGTCAGTGGCACATTAACAGTTAAGTAGACACTTAAAATTAGAACTCTTAAATGCAACCAGTTCTGCTACTTATTAGGTTATTTTATTATGCTGTTAATTACTCAGGTTGCATTTTCTGGGGTAGAATTATTTCAAAGAACGAAAATAAAGAGCATTGGGACGTACCCTAATGAAAGTGAGTTAAACCGCGAAAAGTTGAAGAATGCCTGTTCTGGCTTGGATTAAGGCCGATGTATGGCGGTGTTCATACCACCATGATACCCTGCTTAACCCTTTAAAGTACAGTGGTTACAAGGCCAATATATTCTACCTGATTTGATTTTACAAAATATTTTTATTTTGCTCTAAGACTTTTTTACAAATTTCTTATGATTCTTCAAACAGCAGTGACTATTCTCTACCATCATTATCGAACGGTTTTGTAAATGAAGAAGCGACGTATTTACTGTGAGTTACGAAACAAAATTTAATATATTACTTAGATGAAACACATTCTTCAAAGTTTAACTTGCTGAAGAATGAACAAGCGCTTACACGTGAGATATTTGTCTTGCTGTAAGACATTTTCTGAAGGTTATGTTTTCTTCATCCCATTCTGAAGCCTACTTACGCGTTACGTTATCCCCATCTATAATCAGACACTTCAAATGAAATACTACCACAAATATTACGTTTCTTTTCCCTTTAAATTGTATCAACTTAATTAGGCTACATTTCGTACCTAGCCAGTGAGGCTGGTTGTTGCCAATCGCATTCTTTAAATCACAGATATTGTGAAAAGTTGATAAAACTGAACAAAAAATGTTGGCTATGAATTGGAGCTGGCCTACTAATTATGCATGAAATGACTGACTGCTATTAATCTTCTTATTACAAAAACCTGAATACAGAATGATTGGAAATATTTCTACTAATCTAAATAATTCATTGTTGATTTGGCTCCACGTGGGCAGGAAACGGAAGAGGCAGACTGCAGTGTCAAACATAGCAGACTAGCGCAACATATACTGTCTTCACTGTGGAAGTTCTGTTAATAAAATCAATAACGACCTTGTAACGACAGTCGTTAGAACACAGCCATGCTAACATAAAGAGAATAAGCTACATAAGGGGATGATTGAGTCTTCGGGTTTTAAGGACGTTGTTTTAACAGTTAATGCTGGGTAGCGTCATGCGATCTGGGAATGTGATTCTGTGTCAGAATGACACACACACAGAGAAGTGCTTTCTCTAAAGACACTGCCAGTTGCAAAGAAAAAATATATATGGAAGGTGAGTGAAATATTGTCACGGAGAGATGGTGGACTTTTAGTGACAGAAGAATATTAAGTACCTGGATAAAAATGTCACCCACTGCGACTATGTCCACGACAGATCCTACACGGACTGCCCTGGAATCCATGACTGATTTTCACAGCAAGAGGCCCGCGATTATTTTATATGGTGTAAAATTGCCAGCTTTTCTGAGGAATCGGAAGGCTCCACCTCCACTGCTGCAAGCAACTCACCTCTCATGACATGAGAGTGTAGTCATGACTGGTGAAGAGGTAAGAATTTGGAAGGAAGCTGCCGTCGCCCTACTCAGAGAATCACCCCCGCACTGGCTAAGACAGAATGATTTATTTAACGGCCAGTTTGCTTTCCGGTTGCTTATCTACCGCACATGCGGCTGAACAAATGACGAAAAGCAAAATCCTTGGTCTTGTCGGATATCACACGCCGATCCTCCATCCAATAGCCAGTCATTGGATCTCGTTTTTATTATGCTATTTAAGCCGAAAGCCTTGGAACCTTTTGGCCAAACGTATCTAACAGTCTATAGCTAGTAAAAATTGTAATGTTTAATTGAAGATTTGAGAATATTACTAGTACTATTGGCATCTTATATTAAAAAAAATAAATATATAAGTCAGTAAAAGAACAAAAAAATGCACGATGTCCTGCACAACCAACTCAGAGTCTGGGTAACTCAAACATATGTCTGCCGCAGTTAATTTTGTTCATAAATTGTTATTCTATATTTTACGGAATTAATTACCCGTGCGGTAAAAAAAATACAACGGTTTTTTGTTAATTCATTGGAGAGTTGAAGGCATTTTTCTTGAAAGGTTATTTTTCATAAATCAGCTTCGTACATACTCTCTAATAAACGGAAATCCATCATACAATGCGAGTGGTCCTATAATAGATGAAAAGTAAGGGACCGTCCAGTTGAAATACAGGTACCTAAAACAAAATTCGAAAATCGGAAGTGGTATGGACTCTTAATTAGAAATTTTAATCACGAAACAGAAACTTTTGAATATCTCTAAGAATTGCTGATTCACTGGTTGGATTAAACCTGAATTCAAGAATCATGGACCGATTGAATTAGACCTAGTAGAAGACAGATGCGGAGCAATCTGAACTGGTTGTTATTCTCGTCGACTGGACAGGATCCGAAAATAACATCTGAACAGAGACGCAACAAATATATACGGGCTACAGCATTCCTACGCACTGCAGATCTTCAGGAATCAGTTCATCTATTGAGTTCAGTCAGCGTTCAGTTGGTCCCTGTTTAAGTCAGTTCCTTTGCTTCTATAAAAAGAAATTAAAGACGTTCTGTTTTAGCTTCTGAAAAGTGAAAGTGTGTTTCACATGCAACATAATCTACATGCGCATCATTCTGGCTTTGCTTCTTAATTAAAATGTGGTTTTACCAACGGAATTACAACACAACGCTTATATAAAGGAAAAGAGGCCGATGAAATAAAGTAACTGCACTTTAATTTGCATTTAAATAAGAGGAAGTGAAGCAAGGAGGGGCAGAATGTTATTAACAAACACTCTAGGATTAAAACTTGCATTTTCGGACCTTCTAATATCAACGTCCGCCATTACATGCGATTCTGAGTCACCTCCATCCAGCTCCGAACATCAGATCATCCTCACATTTAAGAGCCCTTTCTTACACTTTTGTGGAATTGTATGTTACTGATATATTTGACATATATAATTTATTTTTGTGAAGGGCCATTTTCGATGTCATATTGCGTTTTTGAATAAGACAGCCAGTGAAATTAATCATAAAATGGTGTAATGCTGGAGATCAGACGGGGTACAAAAATGCGTAAATCATTTTGGTGGGAATTCAGTTTGAGAGGCCAGCACTTTTAAGATCGAGCAGATGTGAAGAAAATACTTGAAAGTATCTCAACGACATATACGTACATGGGTAGGAAGTTAGTGAAAATAAATCAGGATCTTGCTTAATTGTAGGAATTGACATTAATGCACTCAAATTTCAAGGTCACCAATCGCACTGCTTCTTTAAGGTTTATTATTAAATCTTGCTGAAAGAATGAACTAAAGTACTTTCTGCTAACACAGAAAAGTGAGAGAACATGCAGTTTTCATTAGAGGTTCTGTCTGTTTCGATACTAAATGTAAAACCCGCTACTAACTTCTGTAATTGCTTTTCCTTCTTTCTTTCATAAATACATCATTACGCATTCAGAATTATTTATGTAACAGTTTTAGTGTTAAAAGAAAAAAAAACTGTCGTCTCTTGTAACGAGACTCTAATATTCATGCTTATGTAAAAGAAACAAAGGAAATTTGAGTTATTTTAAATCAAATAAATAATGTACACGTAAAGTAAGAAACCTGATCCACGTGTACGAGACAAGACAGACATGAAAATGTAAACTAATTATATTCGTCTCTGACGTTTTTATTCATGTATTTTGTAAGAAGGGACTGTGGTGTGTTGTCACAAATAATTTATCTCTTCGCCATTGAAAAAATTCAAGGCGAAAGAAAGAGTCAGGTTTCCTGTAATACACCAGTCTTTATAAAAGCATCAAGAACAAAATCTATGATAGTATTTTTGTTTCTGTGGTGTTCGTTGTCAGCATTAATTGTGAAGATTTTCATGTTTAATTGCCTACCGAAGTCATGCCTTTGCATGTTGTAAGTTTATGACTTTCACACAGTTAGTACTGATTAACACGTAGTTTATCCCTTCAACATACAATATTTGTATTTATTATGTACTCAGTTATTACTCATTGACACGTGCTTTAATCATTTTATATGCAATATTTTACATTTAGTAATTTATATCATTTTTATCAGTTTTGTATTTTGCCTATTATCTTTTCTTTGTTTTAAGATATGTTGCCTGTAAATTTTGCCAGCTATATATATGTTATATCTGGTAATGGCGATTAGCTGAAACATATCATCTCTATAATAAATAACCTCATTGAAAAGTGTAATTCGTTAGTGAATCTATATTATTATTATTTTAACAATACTGTTGTACACTGTCACAAGATGCTACAAGATTCATTGTGGAGTTTACAACAGCACGCCACTGATCCCTCTTCAGATCCTCATGAATCCATTGCGTCCCATTTTTGTAACACTGGCGTCAATAGGCCTATTACTTCCCCATCTTCTCCACCTTATTCCCCTTCAAGTTTTTCTACAAAATTCCTGTAGGCATTTAATTTTTCTCCCATATATGCAATATAACCCACTTATCTCATTTTCCTAGATATGGGTATTCTAACCATATTTCGCGAGGAGTCTAAATCATGACGTTCCACTCATGTTAATTTCTCCATTATTCTGTTCCTCCTTTGAGGTCTAAGCATTTTTCTTAGCACCGTATATAAGAAAACCTCAGGCTACGTTCTTCGTTTCGTATAGACAAGAAGTTTAATAACCAGACAAAGCAACATGACAAATTGCGGTGCCACGACTCACGCCGTCAGTCCCTGGCCTCTCACGGAAGCCCGGGATCAATACCAGCAAAAGTCCTTGTGGGAACTATGGTCAAGAAAATGACACAAGGACGAGTTTTTCTCGAAGTAATAAGACCTTTCCTGTCGGTATTATCATTCATTCACCTAACTTCGACGCTATACATGTGATTTTTGCCATTAACGCATCCAAAAGAAAGAAACTGACAGAGTTTGTATTTTAATCTTTACGTTTTTAGACAGAATATATGAAAGAAAAATTATAAAATGTGAAGATACGATGAATGTTGAATATTAGTTTAGATATCGCGATTTATTTTGATCTGCTATGTTAAAAATATTTTAAATTAAATTTGAATTGAAGTAAAATGTTTCTCTTTAATAATATTTCTGTGATGCCTATAACATTTAAATAAAATCCAATTTAAGAACACCTTTAACAAAATGAGTGCTTACTGCTCAAACTAAAATAAAAAAGGATTGAAATGAACCCTAAAGAGGCTGGTTGAATATTTATTTTATCCTGTTAATTTATTTTTTCTTCGTTGCTTATACTTAAATTAGTCTAAAACGATGCATTCCTATGGTAAATAATAAATAATATATTAATAAATTGCAAGAAATAGAGGAATAGATGTACAATGGTTTTCAATACCGAAAAAATGAAAATCTGTTCTCGCCAGCAAAAAGAGTGTAGTGGTACTTAGAATTTCTGACACGTGATTTGGACAGTACAAGTGAGGCGAATATTAGAGGCAACATTTTTAATTTGAAATATGTCTGACATAAAAAAATTTTCTGTTTCCCCAGATTACGCCGAAAGAAAGGTTTGGTTTGTCACTCTTCACATTGTGGACTTATTCTCTATTCACTCAATCTTTCTCAAACTCGCGGCACTAGTTTAATGAAGAAAGTATTAAAAAAAATGGAAATGTTTGCACGTTGTAACAATTCCAAATCTTTCACTCCCATTTTTTTCTGAAAGGAAGATGGCTTAAATTTTAATAACTTTCGTTGCAGCACATTCGAACGTATTTTAATTAGACGCATACTTATGTACATTCAGTGTATTCAATGCGGAGGAACTTTCGTTTTAATTATTACTCAAAACACGAGAACCTTTAATCTTCTTACTGTTTTGTTTGATTGCTGAATATACAAGTTCAAAATAAATAACTAGTCGCTATATAGCAGCAGTTGTGTTTAATTATCTGGAAAATGGAAAAATATATGGAAAAGAATACTGGAAGAAGATTTCGTCCTTGATTCTTACACATAAAGTTTTGTTGGAAATGTTTTTCACTCACAGAAACAGCAAATGAAGTTCTTGGATTTTCGTGCAGTAAATTTGTTGGTATGGTGTAAATTGGTCGCTAAAATGGTCCGATCTAAATGAAAACAGATAGGAAGTTACGGAAGTCCCAGACATCAAACTTTATGAAACTCCGATTAGTGGTCCTGGCTTTGCTTTATGCGTATAGACGGACGGAATTACGGTCACAGCAACATATGTATGTATGTAGTCCACAAGGTTTTATGCACCTAAAATTGTTAATACTTGTTGTTAACCTCCAGTAGCTTGAAATGTTTACGTAATAGTTATGGGAGGAGACATCGATATATTGCAGACAAGAAATACAGACCTTTACATTGCTTTTGACAGTACGCCTAGCCCTGTGTTTATAGTAAGTCGAGCCCAAGTAAAATGTTATAGCCTGACAACTACATTTACGGAGAATGGACCTTTTACAGCACTGCGCTGGTGTGATTCTATAGGCTTTGACGATAGTGCGTAATATTCAGAAGCACTTTTCTACCTCTGGACATTGCTCAATATATATTTTACGGTTGAAGAAGTACTTTGTAGAAGACGTTGGGCCCAGCGAATGGGACTATTTCTCTCTAAGAGACCTACCAGTTATGTGTGCATTTGAGGATGGAATTAGAGTCAGTCTACGAACACAGTGCATTAATAATATACATCGATCAGTGTCCATAGAAAGAACAGTGCTCCTGAATAACTTTAGAACTGTTTGGATCACTGTGTTTGGTTTTGATGACTTCGCGACACTTTTCCAACTGGAGATGTTACACCCATAATTTAACCCTTTAAACGCCGAGTTAAATCCCATCTGCCATTTGCTGACATTATTAGGATCTCGCCGTATTCTCCACTTTAGCAGGATGAGGGTTAAAGGAGGTACCTACAAATTTCAGATTAATTCTTCCACCCTCATCCTCGTAAATTCAGCTTTGTCTGCAGAATAACATGACTCATGACAAGAAAATTGTGGGGTGAGAAGGACGCTGAAGGAACTGTCCAGACCTATAAGAAGATTAAAGGGAAATTTATGTGCAAAACCTGAAGAATTCAAGGAAAATTTCAACGGCCCTAGTCCTGATAACTGTCGACAGGTCCGGATTAAAAAAGAAAAGGGCGGTGGAAGTATGGCTCCATTTATTCTTAAATTCGAACTTGGATTGAGATCAGTGGTCAGATTCACCTCCCAGTCGCTTAACGTCCGAAAAAAGCGTGTTGGAAACCCAGTAAGTAGGATGCTAAATGGGCCCCGGGCTGGTCTGGAAGCTATAAAAAGAGAAAGAATCTCTTGATTTTGCCGGGAATCGATCAAAGACTTCTTTGTGAATCATCTCATATCCAACTCACTATCATTAATGAAGAATCCAGGCTCATTGAATCAGAAGTATCGTTATAAAAATGAGTTTGTAAACCATTCAATGAAAGAAACGTGAAATTTTTCAGGAGAAAGTGAGGAAATCCCGAATATATTCAGGCAGATAATCTGTTGCCAGGTTTGAACTTGAGCCCCTGCTGTAGGATTTATGACAAGCTTCGATCCTTGACATTTAAATTCGATCCCTACTCTCGGACCCGTGTGTTTCTCGACACAGGCGGATGTGTCTAATCAAGTAAAAAATGTTGCTCCCGGTTGGCTGGAGTGATCATTCAAAATTACAGTCGGATGCTTGGTTGCTTGTGTTGCCTAGAGACCCTGTCAAGTGAATGAATTCTTTCTGTCTTTTCACAGTTACTTACTTTGGTTGTTTTATCCTTGTGGTCCTATTTACCTTTGTTATAATATAATTGCATGTATATTTTTACATGGGGTAAAAGGTGAAAGGTAACGTGCCATGAAGACACAGAGGGAGGTAATTGTATAGCTCTGCTCTTTCTTTAACCTCGAAACTTGATGAGTTGGTGGTCAACGCCAAGCCCGAGCCACTTTATTCCCGGAAAAGAAACTTGGTACCCATTGTACAGGAAGTTGGGTGGGCCCCAAGGCCGGTCAGGACGGGTGCCGAAAGTTTAGCCCCTCTCAGGATTCGATCTCCCGACCGTCCAGCCCGTAATGAGTTGCTATACCGACTACAATATCCCAGCCCAGCCTCTTTGGTGCTCTTTTCTTCTTTGGTAACAGCAAGAGTTGCACACCTTAACTTCCCTTGTTTGGGGCCGAGGGGTGGGGGGGATTCGCGCGCTCTCTTAATTGATTTTTGGTTTCACTGCTCCGGTGCAGAGACAAATTCAGATTAGAACAGGGACTTCTGGAATGATATTCATGAAGCCTAAGTTTCTCACCGCTAAGATCGTTCCCACAGGATGTCGCTCAGACCCAACACAACATGATATCCTATTCCTGAAGTAACTAGATATAAATTCTGTTTGGACAGAAGACTGTTTCGAAGACTGACTCGATATTTTTTGTTCAAATGTCTTTTGCAGACTCCAGAATTCTCGTGCGGGAAGAGCGTAGTTATGAACACCACAGGAGTTCCAAACACCGGACGGCAGACGCCGGGAACTTGGTCCAGAACCCCGGTATTTCTTCGATCTTCACCACCGAGAATTCTACTGTGGTCACTGCCCAGACAGCCAGCACAACTACGCTCCCATGCGGGGTCAGAAAGTTCGGCAATGGAGTTGTGAGTACATTAATTTAAGGGAAATGGCGAGGCAGAGAAGAGTGTTTTGTTTAACGACGTTCTCAATTGGTAATCTGATACACAGTCTCAGTTTACAACACAAATGAGCAACTTCTCATTCTGTACATACAGACTTGCAAATTCTTATACATTAATATTATTAATTACAGAAGTAAACTGGATAATGTTGATGAGGTAAATAATTAGTGCTTATTGTGAGATTTGTATGAAATTAGGAAAAAAATTGTGGCAAAATGCTCATTTAATGACTGTTGCAGTAGACAGTACAGTGTATACAGTTATCATTCGGACTGAAACAGTTACGTTCCAGAAGACACACACCAATTATTTCTTGTGACGTTTATGTAACTATCCGGTACACGATGTATATAGACAAGACAGCAATGTACGTATAACGTAATAATGAAGCACGTTATTGCAAATATTGTTGCAGTGGAAAAGCAATCCATGTTACATATTGTGAGTGTGCGAATTTGTGTGTGTTTAGCCTTATTTATCCAGCATGCAATGCGCGTGCGCCATGTTGTCTTCCGTGTCCTGCCCCGCTCTGCAGTATTTTTCCACATTATGTCATAAACGGTAAGAATTTAGAAAATAATTACGGAATACAAGACGTGTGTTGTAATTTCTTCTACAACTTTTGTCTGAAACATATCTCATCCTAAGAAGAAATGAGCGGAATAGGATAAAAAATGTACATTTTCTTCATGTAAAGTACCCGTTATTTTTTCCGATTTTAGTTAAAATTGAATTTTTCTCGACAGTTTTTCGAAATATACTCAAATGTCATATTTCATGAAAATCTGTCCAGTGGGAGCCGAGTGGTTCCATACGAGCAGACGGACGGACATGCAGACATAAGGAAGCTAGTAATCGCGTTTCGTAATTTTGCGAACGCGCCAAAAATGAATTTTTATTCATTTATACGAGAAATTTCTTTGTTAAATGAGTACCAGAAATATCTCCTGGGGAGTAAAGGCGTTCGGTGCGCAGAGATGACAACCTTACCACCTTCAAGTGTCGGTTTTCTAGAAATCGTGGGTGCCTAAAACTCCTCGAAACCTGAGGGCCTGTCCAGATCTGTACAGGGATACCTTTGCCTTTTAGCTTTACGCAGAAAAGCTTGTCAGCGTTTACCTAATGGCATAGGCCTATTGTAAAACAGAAGTTGAACGGAAAATTCTTCATAGTTTTGGATACTTGGAACCTTCATATACTCTTTCAATAAATGCTTTTAACAAGAATTCAGGTCACGTATTTCCTAAAGAGGCCCATGTTCAAATAACAGCCTTTATGAATTCGACACTGTGTATCTCCTGAGCTAACAACACCGAATTTTCGGAAGAACGTGCTGGCTCCATTACTTCCATACAGACAATGGCTTCAGTGTCTGTCTGGAATAAATTCCGTCACCCAGTAACTAAATGACATATTTTTCACTTCTAGTTTCGTGATAATTGTTTGAGTGGTTCGTAAACTGTAATAACATTGAACATAGCTTAATGAATAAGGACAGAACTGAAGTTTAGTGACTGTGCATGATGTTTGACTAGAGAATACAAGTTGATTGTCACTTAAATTGTGTCATTATTTAAAACGGCTTAGTAATTGGTATGCAAAATCTTACGTCATGCATAAATAAGTACGAAGACAAGATAATAAAAGCTACTTTTGGTACTTCTTACCTACAGTTTTTACAATCAGCATCGTCGATCAGTCAACACCAGCTTATTCTTATATTTTGCTACAAAATGTACGAGACTGTACCACTGTGTCTCTTGTACGGCAAAAAATACAGATGCAAATGACATTTTTGTTTCTTCATTTCCTTCTGCGGAAATTTCATTTACCGACGGCTATATTTATTGGTTGCACTAAAATACTAAAATTACTCATTAATGCTTCACATATATGAAAAACCTGCGAACAAGTAATATCAAATTCTGTTCCACGCACAGTGCAGTGAATTGAAAACCAACTAAATTTTATCATTCGTTTTGTTATATATCCAAACCAAGGCCCGATGTTCCTACTTTTATTACACTAGAGACTGTAAGATACTGAAGTTCATGCCAAGAGACGAACAGTTCAGTCAATAAACACGAAACTGTACTTATAATGAAGTTTCTAGGCAGTCGAGATTTCGTTCAAGTTCTGACATAATAAATTCAATCAACGAAGTGTGCGGTGCCTGTTGAATTGGATTTTTTTGTGTTAGAGATCCCAGAACATGGAGGTGACACATCTCTTATGCTATGCTGGCGTTTCAGAAGTGATTAGATTTTAACATACAAGAACAAAAGTATCCACACTGCGGTCGATGTAAGTCTGTTCTCTGGAAACGGATCGATGGCAGCAAGCTTCCTTCTAAATTCGGATTGTTCATGTGCATGTTCATAACACTGAGGGTTGCCTGTAATCAGGGTCACGCTCCTCTAAGCCTTGAGCCTCTCTCTCACTGCACCATTATTCATGGTCTGCATGCACTAATAAAACTGTCAACCTTAACAATGATTATAAGCTAACAGAAATGTTGAGGGACGTGCACATTTCCTGGTTTCCCCTTATAAGTTGTCCTTATTGCATTACGAATGTACAATTATATACAACATATTGTGTTCGTCTATGAACGGGATGTCAGTGCGTTCAAAACAAATATTTCTACATAATTCCGTTAGGTTTATACCACGTACATTATAACTAGAATTTATAGCAAACAAAGAGAAAAAAGCTCGTCATGAGAAGCTAATTTTTCGTCATTTTACCCCGATTTTTTCCGCCTATAATATAAGCTGAAAGCCCATATGCACATTCACAAGAACCCGCCCCTGTTTTACATTATGAGCCATATGAATCCCTTCAACGTAGTCAGTCCTACTTTTGTAATATCAATTTTAATACTATCCTGCCATCAGCGCTTAGGTCTCCCAAGTCGTCGCTTCCATCTTAGCTTTGCAAACAAAGTACTGCAATTATTCCTCGTCGTTTTTGCAATACATAAAATATTACATGCAGTACATAAAGTAGTATATGACTTACCACAAGGAAATTTGTCTAGTCCTTAAAGAATTTTGTACCATTATTTCAACAGAATGAGAAGTAAGTCTTTATATAAATGTATATTTTTTCTGTACGTATGCATACGAGCACATCTTTTGCCATTATTGCAACAAATATTTCCACAGCATAAGTTCTAACCAGTTGAAGCACAGAGCACTTAACACATACATTGCCGCCTTTAATATTTTATTTCCCTATTTATTTATTTCCCTAAACACTATTTACTAACCGGCTTTGCAAAGTACCTTTCGTAACCTGGAAGCTTCGTTTCGTAACTATCTCTTATGTTTATTTAAGGTATCAAATGGTTAATATTTAGAACTTCAGATATTTTGCAGATGCAAGTAAAATCACAGATTGATCCAAAGGCAATTCCTGCCTTAGCACGAGAATATGATAAACTAAAAAGACAGAATAATGAGACAAAATACACCGAAAACTTTTAAAGAGAGCTAAAATATATGTTGTGACTGTACCGTCACCAACAAATTGATGTCGGCACTAAATCAACATGAAGCATTAAGATATAGTATGCTTTCATTACTGTCATATTACTTGTTTCCTGTTTAAAAAGAGGAATATTCGTATTGTCTTTTTTTCACATTAATGTTATTGAAATACATGTGTACAACCATATTCTTCATATATGGATGTATACAGATATTGAAGAAGATCATTAACTGCGAACCTGTTGGAGCCGTTTATATTAATGACTTATCTTCCGACAAGTATCAGGTAGTCTGATTGTGTTCTGGCGAATTTATAAAAAAAAACATTCGGAAATTCATAATTGATAAGGTAGCATTGAGGCTAGTATCCTCGTATGAGTGCAAATTAAACCTTTAAACACCGAATTAAATCCAATCTACCATTTGCTGGCATTGTTAAGAGCTCACCATATTCTCCACGTTAGCAGGGTAAGGGTTAACGAAAAAAAGGTGTCTAATTCCTTACTCACAGTTTCTCGTTCGAAATATTTTAACGTTGTTATCTCTTCCTGAATCCGTCGTACAAATTATTCATGACATACAAGGACTGAGAAGTAAGTAAATTCTGAATTAATTAATGCAAGAAGGAAGATAGAATGGAAGGAAGGAAGGAAGGAAGCAAGCAAGGAACTGTGTATGTATGATGGAAGCAAGTATTTAATAGGACGGAATGCATAACTGGTGGTAGTAGATGAATGAACGTAAGAACTACATCAGTACAAACAATAACCAGCCTGCATCGCCGTCGCGTCACAGTGGGTGGAAACTGAGGCTCCATCGCTAAGTGCTGAAACGAGTAAAATAACATTACATCACCCCTTACTGGAGACGGGTGAACAGGGCAATTCCATTAGGACACAGCACTGAGGATTATGAAAAACTGTTCCCAGTTTATGACAAAAGGGTATTGGAAAAGCACAAGCATCGATAAAGAAACTAATAGTACAAGTAAAAAAAAAAAATGGAAATTCGATAGATTTAAGAGATTTCTGCTTACGGAAATCGCGTTGTTTTCAGGGACGTCAGATATTGATTCCATGTCAGTGTCCAAAAACTTTCTGTTGCAATGTGTAACGGCAACGAATCGGCTGTCTTATGTTTAGAAGAAGAAAGAGAATTTTCTTTGTGTGTGAGGTTATGGACCCACGATCACAGCGTTGCGTTTAGGATTTGTTTGCGGAAGAAGAACCCTTCTACTCTAGTCTCTTTCAAGACTCTGCTTTACTCATGGAATAAAGAAAACAGGAAAGGGAAGCAAGTCATAAAAAATGACATATTTTATGTTAGTTTGCCTTCCCCTGTCATTTCTACCTTGTGTACAGCTTTGTGCTTTTTATCAGGCTGTCTAAACAAAAAATTCTTTTCCTTTACCGGACTGAGCCCAACAAAAACATTTATCCTGCTTAAATTAGTTTCACCACGAACATAGGAACTAATTGTGAGCTCTTGTGAACATAGCAATAAGCATTCTGTGTTGCGTGTTAGACGTGGAATGTCATCGCCAGCTAAGGGTCTACAAAGTGACTGCTTCGCGGAAATAATTTCATCTCCAAGCTGGACACCATTTGCACTAAGAGTTCAAATAAAATCACTCGAGTCACTGAAATGCTGTACTGTCCAATGTTCAGATATATTCACAATTATGTGCCATTCTAACTAATAGAGAGAGAGAGAATATACGGAATTTTTTAGCTTACATTTAGTTCACAAAAGTGTTGGGTTCCGTGCTATTTATTAAACTAAGAATAAGTGAGAGCGACACACAAATAATGTACGTGAGGATGATTGTACAGGCCACCCGTAGAGAAGATATCGTCACTTGTCTACAGATTGGAGATTATAGACTGACTCACAGACATATGTTATTAAGCAAAGCAAATCAAGCAAGGATATTCCCGCAGTTCGCCACATTCTAAGTGACTGCACAAACAACGATATTTTTTAGCCTACAACATTACCCAACGATTTAAAGTATATTTTGACGTTTCGTAAATTAATCTTTTGACGGCTAATGTCAACTATAGTGGTCGTACCGCACCGCTAACCTCTAAAGTTGCATTTTATATATTTATTCAACAAATATAGGTACTGAATATTTTAACATGGTATATACTCTCCGTTTTTTTCTCTTCAAAATCCAATTTGTTTCATAATTCTAACGTATTTAGTTCCTGTATTAATCACATTTTATATACAGGATGTGCTAAAATTAAAAAGAATAATTCCGGCGCCAAAAGGTTAATGTACGGCTTTCGAATATTACGACGTACTTAACTTTATCGGGGGACCGCGGTAGCACAGTGGTTAAGTGCTGTGCCACAAATCGGAAGGTCGCCGGTTCGATCCCAGCCGGTGTCAGTGGATCCTTAATTGACATAATTGACATCGCACCATGGCCTTGGGGTCGATTCAGCCCTTAACAGAAATGAGCACCAGGAGCATTTCCTGGGGGTAAATGCGGCCGGTGCGTAAGGCTGACAACCTTACCACCATCCTGTGCCGTTGTCACGAAATCTGGGAACCTTAACTTCCTGGAACCCTGTGGGCCCCTCCGGGCCTGTAATGGGACTGATTTTTACTTAACTTTATCACATATAGGCCTAACTCAACGCAAGTCCTCGATAATAAATTTTTGCCGTGTACCACAAATGTGACTGAAAGTATTATGAACAAAGCACCCCAGTCATGGACCACAGCTACATTTTATTTTTTGGCTCCTACAAGTTTCGGCACCTCAATGTTAGTATATATTTACCTCCGTTATGCATTAACTAAAAACTGTTTCCACGTTATATTTTCAAATTATCTCCATAGTTACTCAGTATACTCTCTCTCTTTCGATATATATATATATATATATATATATATAATCTTAATTCTATTATACTTTGTACCAAAATATTCGTACGCTATGTGTTCCGCCAGCACAATGCAAGAAACGTAGGATGAAGACACACCAATGAACACCGGAAGAGGAATGACAGCGTGTGTCAACACTTTGTTACACAGACCGATGCATGTAAAATCTTTTGGTTAAGGCACCCACAAAAAGAACCGCGACTGTGATATGAGGGTTGACATCTTGACGTGGCTTGTGCACTGGTCCGACCTCAAGTGTATGGATCTGTTACAGTACACACTGCAGTTAAGAGGAATAAAAATGTGCACATAGACGGATTGATGTATAGAGATGGAAAGATGTTAAAATATGGTGCATGGGTCTATATAGTTTTAATTAATATTCAAAGAAAACGACTTGCATATTTCCCTATATATTTCATTTAACAAAATTGTTTTAATGTAAAATCGCTTTTGTCCCCCCGCATGGCGCTCCGCCCCGGTTCAGTGTCATGGCCTCCCATTTCGGGGTTCGCGATCACACTCTTCGGATTGCGCCATATTCGGTAGGAAGGTGGTGCATCCGACGCGGACGAGTAAAAGCACATTACACGAAATTAAAATAAGTATTTACAGCCACAAACAATTTGCACATTGTATTACATTTGTAAGAGAACTTGCTTGGCATAATGCAGACGAATGTAAACACTTGAGTGAAGACTGACCCGTTACATGCCCAGCAGTCACAGATGTGAGGCAAAGGTATACATTTACCCATATTCGAAAACAGAGCTAGAGGGAGTAGGGGTTCAGCGCCACGCTCCGTCTTCTGCACCCACGGGAAAGAGACCGGGTATCCTTTTCTCAAAAAGTTTCTAAAATTAATCAGCTTGGATATAATCAATAAATTCACGCATCTAATGAGTAATATTTCCAAACCATATTCACATTCACGGATGATTAACTGCATACCGCGCAATTTGGACTTTCTGGTTTTTATTGGTACAGCTAACAGCACGTAATTCTTCTTACCAATTCCCTTCCATCAAATATATGAGTTTTTGCCAGTCCAGATTCGATTATTATCGGGTCTCCTCCAAGTTTAATTTCTTAAATTCATTACCTTCTAGAGTTTTATCTTTTACGCAACGTGACATTGGCAAGGACAGTGAAAATATCTTGGGCAAAGTGTGAGTACTTCCAATTATGTTACATTAATTTTTTGCAATCTTACAATTAGTAAATACAGAAAATGGAAAGAATTAATACGATTTGCTCTATTAGGCACTGTTGACGTTAGACTGACTGTTCCTCACTCTTTCTGTACTGAATACATTCATTTCAAAGGAATTTTTTTTCATTCATAAGTTTAAATATTATTTAGTAATCTGGTGCTATAGAGTAAGGCTGCTTTTCCCTAGTTGTTGCCCATAATCTAGTATTTGAAGTTATGAATTCATGTCAACAACTTTTTATAAAAATCCATTTTATAGAACGTTGTCCGAGGACCACCCTTGGGTCAAATGAAACCTTTCGTTTAGAGGAGTTACTGCACTTCATTTGTCTTCACTGTACGCTTCCATTCTCGGCGAAGACAACAAAAAATAAGAATACATTATTTTCCCGCCGGAAATAAGGACACTTTATATTTCTACACAAAGAAGTCTAACAGAAACATTTTAGGCCTATTTTACTATGAAGGTATTTAATGCAGATAATGAGATAACAGTGTTATATGTGAAATTAAAAAAAAAACTAGTTTTGAAGCGACATAATTACAATTGTGGAAACAGATAACATAATTTTCAAAAGAAAAGGCTTTGAAAGAAGAAGTGAATAGAATTCCTTGACTACGGAGATGCGGGACGTTATACATGGTTGTTAAAATTGCTTGCTTTCTGGGACAGCGGAACGTCTTTTCTTTTGAATCTAGCTTTATGTTGTTGTGCACAAGAGGACGTATTTTAATCTCATACAGATACACTTTTCGTGCAAATACCTTTGATGTTATATAGGAACATAAAATATTCGAAAGTCCCTGTTATTTTGTTAGGTATATTTCAAACCAAGTAATTTCATTTGCCATTCCGTAATGCTCAGTAAAAGAATGTTAGAAATGGCAAGAATTAGGCCTACTGACTGCTTAATTTTCCTCAAACACACGGTCGTTTCGCCTTGCATTCAGTCTTACATAATTTTTTATCTGAAAACAAAATTAATGGCTGTTGCACAATATTGTTTTCTCGAACATCCCTTTCTTAAAAAAACAGTACTAATTGTACAAGAGCAGTCTCTTCAAAAACATTTGTTCGCCGTTTTCTTATGTGTAAATATTTCGATATTCCTGTCCCAAAATATCCATGGTTATACTCAGAAGGTAACACTCAACTCTGACATTCAGGAAGGTTGTGGTGGTGGTTGTACTGGTGGTTGGTTTGGTGGTGGTATTGGTGGTTGGTTTGGTGGTGGTGGTGGTGGTGGTTGTAGTAGTACTAGTATCAGTAGTAGTAGTAGTAGTAGTAGTAGTAGTTGTAGTAAAAGTAAAGCAGTCCCATTACAGCCCTGGGCAGGCCCTGAGACTTCCAGGTGGTTGAGACTCCCAGATTTCAGTAGTGGTAGTGGTAGTACTAAAAAAAATAGAGCTCTCCCCCGATTTCTAGCCAAACAGGCACTGAGCAAAAGTGGAAGTTTAGCTTTACCATGCTCGAATCCGGGGCTAGAAGGGTTTGTGTGGTCAGCGCCAACTCAGGCCGCTTTACCCATTTATAGGAGGCTGAGATGATTCCGGTGTCGGTCTGGGTGGCTCTGGAAAATACCGCCCCCCCCCCAGGTCCGATTCCTGGATTCTTCAGCATGTAGCGAGTTGCTATACAGACTTCGCTATCCTGGGCGGTAGTAGTAGTAGTAGTAGTGGCGATAATATTAGTGGCTGTGGTGGTAGTATAAGTAGTAGTAGAATTAGTTAAATAGATCCATGCAATCCCTGTACAGGCCTGGACAGGCTATGAGGGTTCCAGGAGGTTCAGGCTCTCACATTTCATGACATTTGGCACATGAAGGTGGTAAGGTTGTCAGCCGTACGCACCGGCCGTCTTTACCGCCCAGGAAATATTTCTGGTACTTGTTTCTGTGAGAAGCTGATTCGATCCCAGGGCCATAGTGCGGCCGGAAGGATTATGTGAATAAAAATACAATCGGGAATAGAACCCGCGACCTTCCGGCTTGTAGCTTAGTGCCTCAACCCATTACTCCATTGCGTGGCGTCGTCGTCGTCGTAGTGGTAGTAGCAGTAGTAGTAATAATTGAAAGGAACAACATATGCTGAAACTGTTAGGTCGTCTATCGACTACAGTATAGAAGCTGCTAATATTACTTTCACATTTTCTGGCACAACCTTGAATATGTAGGCAACAGGTTACTCCGAAATGTACCAAGCATCACCGTAGCTCATAAGAAGGCTGTGATAACCGCAGACATCTCATAACCTAAAGCGTCAATTAAATTCATTTTAAAAATAAACTGGTATAGTTATATAAATATTGACTCTTGAAACTTTGTGATAATGCTTTAATTATGGCACTAAAATTTATTTGGATCTGCCCTTGTTTGATGTTAGTATAGATCTCTTCAACTTCTCGTCGTTATCTGATTTGCTGTGTTAACAGTAAATTTATTTCTGTGTGCATTCAATGGTCGCGGTCGATCCGAGGTCCTTTCAACAATAAATTTTTTTGGCTGCCTTGTCTGTCCGTGTATCAAAATATAACAACAAGCCTAGAGGACAGCGAACTTACATAAAGACTTGTACTACGGGCTGGACAACCAACAAACCGCAGTTCGATTTGCGACATAAACAAAAGATTCTTTCTGATCCAAAGCGCACAACCTGCTTGGGATTCACTCAACTTCCTGCTTACTGAGGAGTATTTCCTCATTGACATATTGACCCTGACGTGATTCTGACCTGTCGTCTCCTTATAATGTAGGTGTTAGTGAATCTTTACATCTATTCTGCCGTATACCGTCAAGTAGTCGACGACACGGACAACTTTAACTATAGTTATTTTTGAAAATGACCATTGTCCAGTAACACTGCGATGTACTGGAATAAACATCTTACACGTGAATAGATAGCACTTATGAATATATTGTTGGATTCAACTAGCAAGCGGCCTCTAATATAAGCAATTTTTATATTTTATTGTTATGAAACACAGGGACGCATAAAATGTCTGTCTTCTTCAAAGCTACGTTACCACGCTGAGATTCAACAGGATGTTTTGACGACGGAGAAAAAAGCTACCCTGACTTTTGCCACATGTTAAAGTGACATAAAAACGCTATCTTGGTTCTTAGAGCCTTTGAAGTAAGGCGCCTTTCTGAAGCAACACAGAAGAAATATCGAGGGTTGGTTGCAAGACACAACTTCCTCGCTTAAAATAAAGTTTGTGTGTGTGACACACAAAGTAATTCTGTAACTCTTGTTACCACATCTGACTTTTGTCTTCTGGCTGGTTTCCCAAGCTTCCTGTTCCAGAAAACGTGTATTGTTAAAGTTTGACGTTTTGTTGACCGTGCATCTCAGTACATTTATCTCAGTAATTAAACAACTTGAAGCACAAAATTTTTGTTTTACAATAAGTTTATTTCATGCCTCTACATGTTTCGAGCACATGTGCTCGAAACATGTAGAGGCATGAAATAAACTTATTG
>Ga0123352_10000887_pt1 | contig 37985 bp, 20 predicted proteins | sample TergutLab28metaG_FD_89700 | JGI IMG/M metagenome (GOLD analysis project Ga0123352, IMG submission 89700) | Labiotermes labralis P1 segment gut microbial communities from Petit-Saut dam, French Guiana - Lab288 P1 | ecosystem: Host-associated > Arthropoda: Insects > Digestive system > Gut ... | reverse complement strand
TTAATGCTATTCCTATTTTTTACTTTTCATTAAAATTTTTGTTAAATTTTATCAAAATTGCATAAATCCAAATTTTTATTTTAAAAAATAAAAAAAAAAAAAAAAGGAGGCATTACTTTCTGCCAGCCCACTGTAATTTAAATTACAAACACCCAATCATCAACACATTACACCTGCTGTTTCAATACGAAAAGCCACTTCCAAAAATATATTCATGGTTCAGCGAGAGTTTTGTGATAGTTCCTTCAAACTGTTTCTACAAGAGTCTCAATTTGTACACACAGAAAGTGCAGCTTTGTCTTTTCAGTTGCAGTAAATTCATATGGGAAGAGCTGTCTTCTCCACAAGAGGAGAATGGGCCCAGCAAGAGAAAAGACTGATGTGAAATTTAGAGAATGTGGCAGGTGCTCCAGTACCAATACTTGTATATAATGAAAGCAATAAATTTAACAAACTCATTTTCTTTTTTTTGTTTCAGGTAGAAGTAAGTACCTACTGATACACACACCACCATTTGATACTATAGAAGATGCATATATACATGTGCTGCACTGCTGAAGTAAAAATGATACTGTTTCTATGGAGTGACATACAAGGTGTACTTATAATGAACATGTTGTAGTTACAGTGAGCACCCATTCAACATATTTACTGACAAAAGGAATGTTTGTACCACCTCTTTAAGCATTTCATCTTTCTCAACAGAATTATCACGCAAGTCTATTGAGGACAAATTGGTGCAAGGTTGCAGGAACTTAACTTCTTCTGCGGTTGTGATGATGTTGCCTCGCAGTGACAGAATTTGCAATGACATGAGTGAGGGCATCCCCTGAAGACTTGCAATGGCATTACTGTCCAGCTTCAGGACCTATCATCAACATAGTACAGCATGCACTCAATATCAAAATTAGAAGGCTTTCTGTTTGGTCAGGAATATTAGAAACCACTTTCACTCAACATTTGAGTCCCCCAGCATCATGTTTCATTAAAATTTTTTCATGGTGTACTGCTCTTCATTACCCTGCCAGAAGGAAAGAAACTGTTCTCCAAAAATGAAGCTACTACTGACCAATAATACATGTCCTTTATTTCAAAGGCACTCAGTTTGAACCTGAGCTGCAATACACACCACCTTAAGGTTTTTCATGTCATATCTCAGCCTTTCCTGGTGAATACTAACTTGTGTAACAACTTCAAATGGGTCATAACAATATCCTTCCTATACTTTCCACTCCATTATGCATGACGAACCTGTGACTTTTTCTGAAGATAAATTATCTCTACAATTATACAGCTTCATTAAATAATGTAAGATTCAAGTATTACATGAATATGGACTGGCTATGGGCTGGATAACTAGGATTTCCCTTCCATCCCATCAAATAACAACAGGGAGTGTTTCCCACAAATATATGCAGTGCATGAACCTGACCATGCAGCTCCATCTAATGCTCAGATTAAAAATGCATGGAGCTTCAGGTAACACACTTCCACCAACCTGGCAATGTTGAAGAGGGTGAAGTTGAGGAAGTGAGCAGCTGCTTAGATTGTTGCTGCTGAGGTCAACTGTGTGCACACAACTCAGGTAATGGCAGTTGTAGAGGGCTGTCAAGTTCAGGCTTGACAAATCAATATTCTGGTCTAACTCACTGCACTTATCAATGGTGTATTCCATCTTATACCGACTCCCTGAAAGTCCAGAAACAAAACAGAAAACCTCAGGAATACAACCAGTAAGAAATATGTTTCTTTGATTTATATAAATATCCAAAAAATACCAAAGCTTTTTCTGGAACAGCAAGGACAAAAGAAACAATAACAGAACCCTACTTCTACAGGTTTAGTTTTGGCAAACAACCCTGTATGCAAGGATAAAGAAGCAACAATGCAGCATATACATTTCAGATAATAAAGCATCTCAGTATGATGTTAAATCTAAATATTACCAATTATGCAAATCTGACATAGAATTTAGCATTCTAGACACAGTCTAGTCCTCTGGCAATCTTCCTGTAATACTCATCACATTTTAAGAAAAGGTATAAGAAAATTGCATGATTATATAAAGTGTAGAAGAATGCCCAGCAAGTACTTACTATTTGCATTTACTCTACAAAACAGAATCACCAGATGACAGCAAATGATTTGTAAACAGTGTTCTGCTAATAGTAACATGTTTTCACAAATACTTTTATTTCTGCTGCCAAGTATTTGCAACTAATATCTTTGTTGTAGCTTCTATTTAATATTGATAATACTGACCTCACATGTTATCTGAACAGTAAATACTGATACAGCTGTCAATCTGTGGCAGCTACAGTAACTGCCAACAGCATGAAGTTTATCCATTGATGACAGCAAGTGTAAACAGACAAAACAGAGGTCTGCAGGCATATTACTGAAAGTTAATGGTATGATGTATTTCAAATTTAAATTACAATTAAAATTTAGAAATAATGAAAATTACTCTTCTATAATTGTAAATTTCCATACAGGTTACCATAAAAATTTGTTAACTTACAATTAAAATTTAGGAAGAGCGAAAGTTATCATGAGAGGAAGACTGCTCACTGATATATTGTCATCTCTCTGTTGCTTAAACCACTTCAGCAGCACCTCAGTGATGTCACTTTGTTCAGGCTTTTGAAATCTATTTATTCTCAATCAGTTCTATATGAACACACAAAAAATTTTAGTTCGTTTTTCCAAAACCTATGGATCACAGCATTTACAAAACCAAATTCCAACACATGTCAGCTTTTTTGTTTCCATTTTCTATTTCTTGTATTACTTTAACTCTTCCTTTGATGCTCAAAACTTTCCTTGCATTCATGACTGTAGCCATGTTATCACATTACCAGTCTCCTGTTAAGTGCAGGAGCAGGACAGCAAAGGTGAACTTTACACACCAAGGAATTACTGTTATTACTGTCATTGTCAAGGCCTGAAATATATATATGGCTATCTGAGAGGGGACGAAGAGATGGCTGCATTATAAAACAGTCTACTTCTTGGAAAATTATATTTGAACTGATGACTGGCAATCTCATAATATCTGAGGTAGATGTTCTTACATAAGTTGCACTAGGCAGGGCAGAAAAACATGTGCCTTATGGTGAATCAGTTGGTACCACAGAATGTACAAGGTTATAGCCAGGATGGTATACAAACCAAGGTCGTCATAAGATTTCAACTCTGTGTGTGTGTGTGTGTGTGTGTGTGTGCGCGCACGCACACGTGCTTGCGTGTATTACTTGTATACAAGTGTTCTACAATTCATTTTATTCTGAGAATTTTCAATGACCATTTTTGTAGTTTGATTACACTCTGTTCATCTACAGTTCATTTGTAGTTCTTTTGTAGCTGTATAAAATGAGGGTCAAACATGCCAGAAGAGAAGTGGAATAGTGGCAATATTCTCATTTCACATGTACATGATCTTTAAGGTTTCACAAGTGACAGAAATGTATTACTTGTCAGTATTGTGAAGTAAAAGTGAATTCATCAACCAAGTTCCAGGTGCAGCACCATGTTGCAACAGTGAAACATAAAACATAAAAAAAACTGAACTACAGACAAAGCTGTGTCCAAATGCTACCAAACAGTCCATCCAGATTTTGCTAAATAACCCAGCTGATTCAGGTGATACACCAGTACAATTTGTAAACCACTTGTATGAGGATATACATACAGCCTTTGTTTCTGCCACTATTCCCAAGGGAAAATTATGAAACACTGAATCAGTAAACTTCCCAGCAAAGTTCCAGATGAATTCACGTTAAGGAAAAATTACGCTTCACAAATGTGTAGCATGACACTCAATAGACTCAGGAATGAAGGGACAATTCAGTTTGCATGTCAATGGATGCAGCCAATGAGAATGAACAACAGTGTGTCCCTAATGCCATATTTGGCACTCTGGGAGTGGAACAGCCAGTAAATTATATGAAATAATGCTGGATGTACTGCAAAATGTAAATTATTCTCCTACTGGTGCATTCTTTAATACTAACTTGTGTCTTGTGTGGCCGAATGGTATTTTGCGTGACACAGTGCTGCTAATTATGTACAGATGCAGCACCTTATATGATAAAAGCTATGAACACATTGCAAACCGTAAAATTATATATGTCACATGCCTGGCCCAATGGTTTACACTGCATAGTTAAGACATTTCGTTCCAACTTTTGAAACACCAATTCGCAAATTTCTTCAAGGAAAAAAATATTTGTAAAGGATGTAACTAGTAGGCAAAGATTTATTCAAGAATCTGGTGGTTTGCCCATTCTTTCATCTCCAGCTATAACCCACTGGGGAACCTGGCTTGAAACTACTGCATATTATGCCAAAAAATTTGAACTCATCAAAAGTGTAAGCAGCGAATTCAGTGCAGATGATGCAAAGCATATCAAAGAAGCTCAAGATGTGCTCAACATGAAATGAATATGGGAAGATTTGGATTTTATTCATTCAATTTACTTTGTCTGGCAAAAGCCATACACAAACTAGATCAGAAAGGACTGACCCAAAATGAAAGTTTAAATGTAGTTTTAGAAGTTTGGAATGCTTTGAATGCAATCAAAAGGAGGTATTGAAAAGAAAAAATGCACTCAGTGCCATCTAAAAATGCTGGCTACCACCAGTAACTAAAATCTATTAAGTGTTTAACAGTGAAACTTCCATTGACCACTCTTTTGAAAATATTACACTTATAGATACTATGAAAATGAAATATGCCCATGTACTTACATGTGATGTTCAGTTTTCTCTAAATATGAGAACATATTTGCCAGTAATAGGCAGAATTTTTTGTTTCAAAACTTAATGCACCATATAGAGATTAAATGCAACACATTAATTAATTACTTCTAAGTATGCCATTCTAATTTTCTTATTCCATACACATATTTTTATCTTAATCATTTTAATACAATCAATGATAAATGTACTAGATAATGTTACTGAAATTCAATCGTAAGCAAAATAAATGGACTAATTTCTGGGCATGCACACATTCTTAATGCATATTTACATCTGTAACATGTACCATATTTCAAATGTTTGGCTGCATATCTGCATGAATGTTTTGGGAATCTTTGGTGCATACAAATCCAAAGCATATTAATGACACTATGATATATGTTCTAAAGCCCTATTTCGAAATGCAATGAACTGCTAAGGAGGAAAATGTTTGACTTATTAAAATTGCCATTGCAGATTTCTTATGAACACTTTGCCATCTGGTCACATATAAAATGTGATTGCTATACCACACATTTCTCAGCTGTCCTGTATCACTTATTATGTCAAGATTATCAACACCTTGAAGCAGAATGTTTGGGTCTTAAGTTACAAACACACAGACCCTTCCTGACCCCACATTCTTGGAACCATACAATAGCAACAAAGTGACCACAGATTCAGATACCTCTCTATTGTCTTTCATCACTTCCTTCAGTAGAAACCGTGGCTTGTGTAAGAGTGTTATGAAAGACTATGGTATTTTGTGTGAGTTATATTCTGATACATATTTTAATGTCTGAAATTTTAGACAGTGACAGTGTTGTCACCATAACTCCTCCACGTAAACAATTTTGATCTGTCCCTTAATTTTTACTAGTGAGAGTGGCAAGTAAAGTAAGAGGAAGAAAGTAGTGAAAACCAGGTGGCTCTGATGATAAAACAAGCCAGAAAATACAAGATGCAGGGAGGCTATTAAAAATATGGCCTGTATATGAATATTTTATACAGAAATGCATGTCAGTTTACAACCAAAAGAACTGTCACCTGATGACATCATGATCCCATGGTGGGATCACCTGAAATTTAGGACATGCAATCCAGGGAAAATAAAATATGGTATTGAGTTATATCTGTAAGATGAAATATACATTTGGGGGACACAGTTTTATCACTTCAGACAGAAATTTAGGCCAGAATCCTCTCACCTATCAAGCCATTGTATAATAGTGTGAGATAAGTTGCAATATCGCTAGACAGAAAGGCAAGACTTGAAGCACTAAGAGGACTAACAAGGGGCAGTCCAACTATCCTAGAAAATGAAGCCAACCACTGGAAAATATGGCAGTCTGCATTCCAAAGGAAAGGTGACATAACAGTCCAAGTGTGGACAGACAAAAGATTTGTGTGATTGACAAGTGCGATCCATGATGCAACAGCAGTGAATGCAGGAAGGAAAGACAGAAAAGATCTGGAAATATATACACCTTGCACTGTTTTTAGTCAAATAAATTCATTAAGGATGTAGATAAGGTCAAGTACCTTAGTTTTTACTCAGATCTAAGGAAAACTGTCAAATGACAGAATATATCTGCTAACCTGTCCACCCTTAAATGCATTTTTGTGTACAAAACAGTAAACAAAAACAAGAAATAATTACATGGACTTCCTGCAAAATACAGCAAGTTCCCAGATATCAGAAGTCCTGAATCCAAATGAGTTGAGTTCTGAAGAATTACAGTTGCTAGAAAAGCAACCAACACAAAGGGGGTCTAAACAGGACTCCCCAGGCAGATTCTCAGGGATTTCAGCAAGCACAAACTGGACAAAATTGTTGCTGGGGGGGGGGGGGGGAAAGGAGAACAACCCAAAAAGGGTAAAGTAAAGACCCCACAAAAAAAAGGGGGCAAAAACGTGCCCCCCGAGAGGATTTGTAAGGGGTTAAGAAAACAAAAAACGAAAAAAAGTGTGGGGGGGGGGGGGGGGGGCAAGTAGTACCATGCCAGACAGTGTAAAGTATGCACTGCACATAAGAAGAGAAGTGAAACAAAATGCATTTGTCAATTCTGTGTTGTTTCGCTTCATAAAGGGTTTTAGTTTGAGAAATACCACTCTGTTAGGAACTGCTAGATTGTTTAAATGCAGTTTCTTCAGTACTGGGTTCAGGAGTTTCATCTATACATTCAAATTGCTAATAGGAATATACTGAGGGGTAGAACATTTGAAGTGTGTAAAATGTCTGGGAACTCTGGGTATTTAATTACAGGGCCATCCGATTGGCAAAGTGTTAAGGTTTATGGTACATGATGAAGATGAAAGGCCTATAAAAAGCCAATGAGCAGCACATTAGACACTAGGCCCACTCCTCCCTTAAATGGATACCATAACATGCAATATGATTCAAAGGAGCTGTAGTGAAGCAGAACTTGAAACCCCTAGTCTGAGGCATGCATCAGGTCTTTTAATTGGATGATTCTACTGTGTTCAAATTGGCTTGTTATGTGGGAAAGAAGTAATTCTTGACTAAGGGAGAATGAAATCCCTGAACAGTTGACTACTCACTAACATTGGAATGGTCACTCTTTAACAGATAACTGACTTTTTAAATATACAAGGCAATAGTTCTGAATCTGAATTAAGTATTACCTTGAATGAGCTGAATTAATGAGGTGCTGCTCCCTATGACACTGTATGCAAGACATTTTGTAATACAAGTTCATTTCAAGAGGCTGATGAATTTTGTTGTACTGATTATTAAAACTAAAAACCACAGAAAAGTAAGTTTTGTGGGTGTGAACTAAATTAAACTAACCAGTTAGCCAGATATACAACAGCAGGTTTCAGATCAATAAAATACTTCTTGAACAACTTAGTAACTATCAACTACATGTAAGGACCCTAAACCAGATTCCAATAATTTTTTATAAAATTAACAGATGTTTCCTCTTACGTATTGCCGACATTCTTGTTATGAATTAAAAAGCATTGAGGAGAATACCTGGACCTATAAAATATGAAGTAATAGGCTGACAGTGAAAAATACATAATAAGAGACTTCATAATTTGTACTCTTCACCATGTAGTATTTATTAGAACAATCAAATAAGAGAGGATGAGATGAGTGGTAAACATACATACATGGAGAAAATCAGAAGTGAATTCAAAATTTTAATCATAAAACCTCCAGAAAAGAAACAATTTGAAAAACAAGGGTAGAGTGGAGGATAACATTAAAATACATGTTAGTGAAATAGGGGCAGATTGAATTCAACTGGTTCAGAAGAGAGTCCAATGGCAGTACTTTGTGAAGACTACAACAGGCTTCCAGGTATTATAAGAGGTTAAAACATTTTTGACAAGCTAACCAAATGTCTGCTTCTCACTGCAGACTCAACTCTACATTTGGTTGGTAGTTACTCAAGGTGTTCATGCACAGTGTGTAACTAACGCAGATCTTTGTAGTAGCCACTACGATGACAGTCCACTTCAATAAGTTGGTTCAACTTGGAAAATGTGTCCTCCTGGTACTTGTGCCTGTCAACAGCCTGCATCAGCAGCACACATGTCAGCAGTGTCCCTGAAATAAAATAACAACTGTATCACTTATCACTAACATTGCTGTTATTCTAATGCTTTCAAGAAGTCCAATAAAAAGGGCAAAAACTGTAACAGTAATATGGTTAGCATTTCTTTTTTTAAGCACACATTCAAGGATTCGTTGTATTGGTAACTCACTATGCACATACAGAACCATGTACATAATCTCCTGCCATACAGGTTTGTATTGACATAGAGTACCTTCAGGTAAATTCTACTTATATATCAATTTCACTGTCACATGGTGAATTCCATGATAACAATGAAGGACCAACAACCGAGCTATGATGGTGTATCATAACACCTGTGGTGCAGAAAATGTCACTACATCCAGAAGACTGATTCATGAGAATATTCCTATAAGGCAAGATCAAATCATTTCAAAATTGTACTTCTTTTCTCTGTTATTACTGCAACCATCCTCTATTCCATGCTCTCCACTTTGAAATAGTTCCCTTCCAACTTGTAGCCAGTCCAGCTGTGTACCACAGTTGGAAGCATTTGCATCTTGAACTTGGCAAATGGGGCCTATAGCTGTTCTTGAATCATGCCAATGTCATCAAATCTCCTACCCTTTAGCACCAACTTGCAATAGAACACCTAAGGTCGTTAAATAAAGGAGTGTGTGTGTGAAGTCTTTCCTGAAGTTTCTGGCACAGAATGCTTGTCAGTTAGTAAATGAGACATGAAGTTTAGGGCAATTTATTTGCATGTTCATCATTAAAAAAATTATTTGTTATGGTATGAGATTCCCCATCATCAGTCAAATCAGAGGTAGTGCCACATCTGTTTCCGGGAAGAAGTTCCTTGATTCAGGCCACATTTTCCTCCATTTTGTTCATGGACACATATCTTAAAATATCATTGATTTCTGTACAAGTTTCATTATAAGAAACACAACTTCATGCACACATGCTGTTCTTTGAAACCTGACACCTTTGGTAAACTGTAAATAACAGAGGGTGCAATGCACAGCATAATTTCACATGTTAATTCTGAGTATCACAAGCTATATAACTGTGATAAAAGTCACTGCTGCAATAGATTCTAATCTATGTCCACCTACCAAATGTGTTACTATAACTGCAATGGTGTCATAATCTGATCAATCTGCAAACGTATCATACCATGTATCTGTATTCATCATGCATATGTGTGCATGCATATGCATGCAAACACACAGAGGGTGTGCAGCATAAAGTTGAAAGAGCTCACAAAATCTACAAATCCACACATACAGCTGCACAACAACCAATGCCACCACCTACTCTGCAGTACTCAGTTTGACATCCAAAAAAAATTGTGTGCGTGCGTGCACATAACATATGACAGGTTACTATTACGGGTAGTTTTAAGTCTTATTTGAAAAATGTTTTACCTTTTAAAACACAGTAAAAACAAGTGCAAGCAAACTCCAAACCTCTGCTCATTGAAAAGTGACTGAACATTATGAGACAGGTTACTTCTGTGACAATCTTGCCCATCCAGGGCCCAATGTACAGGAAGAACATGGATTGAAGGTATATGATATTACAGAAAGTCAGATAATGAAGAGATTCATAATTTGTACATACTGTTAAAGTGACCAAGTCAACAGATGGGGCATGCAGCATGCATCAGGGAGAATGAAAAATAAACACAAATTTAACATTGTACATATTCTGTGCAATTGACTAACTATATAATATCTATTCCAACTAACTGCAAATATTATTATAAAGAATGATTTGGTATTTCATAATATTGTTCTTATATGTTTTGACCCACGAAGGCCACCTTCGAGGAGGATTTAGTTAAAAAGGAATGCATTTATGATACTGCTGTCAAAGATGTGCATAATTTACAGTACCATGCAATAAAATATTGCTAAAATGTATCATTTATAACAATGTTATACACATTTTACATTTCTTTACAAATGTACACTAAGGATGCAAACATCTCTGTCAAGGCTGACATCTTCCTTTAAAAGGTGTTATATACATATGCTGTATGTTATGTTTCTTCTGTACTGGCCAGTGATACTACAGTCCTGCTCCTCAGAAGTGATATGGGGCATAATATTAGTAATGTATTAAAAAAACGCAATGCTCAACAGGATATATCATGCACATCCACTATGCCAATAATGCAATGTGCAGCCAGTCAAAGTTAACAAGAATTACTGAAACAATATCAGAAGGCCTGAACTAGATTAGACTAAATTGGAAGTTTTCTGTGTACATGATGATAGGCCTTTAGTATTCCATAAAATCTGTATCTACTACATTCACAGCATTATCTTCAGAAAACATAAGAATGTCGAAATGGTTCCTTCTACTTAGTTGGCAACAGCACTGTCCCATTTTTAGTGCAACTCAAATCACTCCTTGCACTCACATTTGCTATCTGGCTCCAGATCAAGAAGTTGCAAGCAGGAGTCAAGTTCATCCTGTAGAACTGAAGTGATGCCTTTACTGAAACCAGAACTAAATTCTGGCTTGATATTCACCTGAAGTTTCCCTTCATTAAGTGACATACAATGCACAAGAGATGTTCCACTCAGTAAGGACACAACTACAGATGGTTTCTTGTTTCCTGCAAACAAATCCTGTGACAATGAGGAAATCTGTTATTTGTTAAGGTAGTATAAAATTTACAAATCTTGTTACAGATTCCAAGGACCACGTACAGAGTACTTGAGAGCAATGAAGAAAAAATGTTACATGACTGGAAAAACCATGTTGGTAACAATGTTGCTTCTTCTACTTCTTGTTTTAACTTGGGCTATTTTGAGTCCACAAGTATTAACATGCTGCATTTTGCTCCAAATTTGATGGAAATAATAAAGAATCAGTAACAGTGATGGGAAAAATCTGCTAAACCATGCTGTTCTAAGAATTTCAGTCTATGAGGTATGTTAATTACCAAGACAATACAGAGCTGACAAATACAGAATACAACAGCAATTGCATGATTTCCATAAAGAAATAAAAACGATAAAGTAGTTTTATGACTAGCAGACAATGCTCTGTGTTACAAACTTGTATATCTCAGTTATAAATAGCTGGAGCCCCTACCACAATATTCTACCAGCACTCTACAACCTCTGCATACGAAACCCATCAAAAGTTTCCAGAAAGTACTGATGCCATAAAATTAAGAACGATGTGCAATATGTTAACTTCAACAATCAACTAAACCATCCTTAAAAGGACTATCTTCATTTAATAAAACTTGCCTGGCATGAAGTTTTGCTCGAAAATATAGGCAACTACAGGGCACATACTGGCCTAGTGTCAAGAGTGCATTGAGTAAGAGGCAAAGATGACTTGCTTGAACACCTGCAAAACACAATGTATGATCTTCCACCTGCTGCAACATATGACTGCAGAATTTATTAAACTTGATACATAGGATTCAGTTTTTGCAGCAAGGGCTGTAGAGGGAATTGTACAACTGACACTGAGTAACATAACTATTGTCTAAAGTGACAGTGAAAACGATGACGCTGAAGTCTCAAGAGATTCAGGCATGTGTTGAGAAAAATCTGTCAGTACTGTATTTTGAACAAATCAATGATGACAAGACCATAATGCAACATGTTATAGGTAGTTGGTGAGAAGGAAGGTCACACAAAAATTGAGAAACATTACACACCAATGCGATGAACAGGATTTGCTATTACTGTACAATACTACTTTCTTAAATGTTCTTCTAGTATAATCTTATTTTGTAACATATTTTTATCATTTTAAGTCAACTGTATGAGTTTGGAAAAGTTAAGAGTAATTCTCTTGATTACCACCCTTTATATACCACCACAAACTGTGGTAAACAGTCATGCCGTATCAGGGATTTACTCCACCGCCACTGCCACAACCACTAATAGTGATGATAATACCCTTCCTGACAGACACAATCAGGAAAACAGAAAATTCCAACCACAAGAAAATATACAAACAAGGTGTTTCTTAAAAAGACTAGTGTGACAGTATATAGTGAAAAATCTTTAAAGACAAGTGAAAATAAAAAATAATTAAGACAAGCAATAACTGCATGCATTATTGTTAATGTAGCAAAGTAATGATTGTGCCAGAACATCTGATGCTTTGTGAAATTAAACAACATTTTAAGGTAAACTGGAACAATTTTATTAACATCCATACATATATTCCAGGCCATGAGAATTCATGTTAATCATTACTGTTTGAAAATAACACTTTTGGTAACCACCATGTTATTTAATAGACTCCTGCTCTCATGATGGAAAAAATGTCAAAATTCATAGCATTTCTCTACAGGTCCCTTGAATACACTCCTGAATTCACTATTTAATGTGATCAATATTGGCAGGTCATGTTTCATATATTTAACTTTTGATGTAGTCCCAAAGGAAGTAGTCTGGTGCTGTAAGAACAGGCCAGTATGGGACTAGGTGACAACTGCAAAACAAGAGGAACAAATCTGCCTGGAAACGTCCTGAGAACATGCATGAAAATCTATGCTGTGCCAGCAGTTGCTCTAAACATCATTGTGCGAAGATGATGATCAGTATGGAAGTGCCACTGAGCCAGCAAGATGCTTCCAAATTTTGAATACCATTGGATGTATCTAGCACATGTAGGCTGCCCAACTGCCTGATTTTGCAGTATCAGACCACCTCCTTTTGGGACTATCTCAAGAACCAGGTATACAAAACACTTCCTGTCAATAATGATGACCTAAAGCAATGAATTCAGGAGTGTATTCAGGGGACCCATAAAGAAATGTTACAGGTTATGACATCCTTTCCACTGCAAATGCAGAAATGTGTTGAAAGACACGGTGGTCACATATAAAGTGTGGTATTCAAACAATATGATTAACATGAATTCTCATGGGCATGGCATTCATAAGATTATTTCACTTTGCCTTAAAACATTATTTCATTTCAACAACTGTCAGGTGTTGCTGGTGCACCCTGTACATATCCATAAACCACTTCAATCACCTCATCATCACAAGGTCACTAGCCTCCATAAATCTAACAGCACACTACTGGGACATTAAATTACAAAATTATAAATTGTATCACAAAGATGCCAGGTATTACTGGTTAACTGCTCAAAGGATACCCAGACGTGGGAGTACTGCTGACCACTGGTACTCTTCCAAGTAGTGGGAAAATTCTCTCCATCCACCTTTACCTCCAAATGCATATCATAGTTGTTGCTGGTAACTCTGACACAATGTGTGAATGATACACAGATTACACCATTAGAAACATGAACCTGGGACAGCATAAGGGGCTGAAGGGTGCGCCCAAGCAACCATCGCTGGTAGAACCATGGACTCTGATCACTTGGATCAGTGAAAGCAGCATTCTGAACTAGCTCCAGTTCTGTAGTATATAACAGAAATAGATGGGTACAAGTCAACATTGCATTCTGTACCCTTATTTAAAACTAAAATAAGTTCACTTCATGCAACGGCATAAGTAAAAACAGGACCGGACAAACAGAAAATTACTGACAAGGGATATCTGAGGTTCTGATTACAGACTTGAGATATGACACCATGCAGTTTGTTATACCACACAGGTAATAATATTTTCTAGCCACATTCTGCCTCCACCTTCAGGCTACCCTGCATGGCAGTAACAATTTTATCTCTCATTTCTCAGGGGTGTCACACTGTACCTCTAACCCTAAGGAGAAAAAACAGATTCAGAGTTTTGAGTGTATTCATTTTTGAGCAGGTACAAGCTTGTTACAAACTTTCAGTGAGATAACATCAACTACACAACTGATAATATCTCACCGAACACTGGCAGCAGATTAAGGATGTTTGAGAATAAAGTCCTGAGCAGAATATATGGACCTAAGGGGCAGGAAGCGAAACAATGATAGAACTACATAATGAGAAACATTGTAAGTTGTACTGTCTTTGAGACAGGGGATTTCAGAAATGTGTAAAATTGTAAAGGTTGGCTAACAAGCCACCATACAACTAGTTAACTTATCATGTGGATCTGTATGTGCAATGTTATGTTCCAAACTGCCCTGGAACTCCAGCAGTAATCACGCCTCTAACCATGGGCATGCATACAAAGTGTGCCATGTGTACTCAGGCAAACCCTAATGTCTGTATACTCCTTGTTTTCACTACAACAAAAATTTGGTATTTTGTGTCTCATTTCTAATTTTGCATTTTTAAATAGAATTTATTTGGTAATTTAAAAAAGTAATTTAAATTTTAGTTTCTTTATTTTGTCTGGAGTAAAAAAATCCCTGGGTGCACACTTTAATGACATGTGTTGTTCAGCTTACAGCTTCACAAAAGCTACAGCTTGGGGTCAGAGGACTTATCGAAGATATGTGGCTGCAGCACAATGGAGGACTTGCACACTTCACCTTCATTGTGGACAACACTGTGAACAAACGTTGCCAGTGGTTCAGTTACATGTCATGCACCACTCTACAGGCCACTACACAGTCTTGAGCTTACAACACTGGACAACTCTTCATGGGGCATTATCAAGGGATGAGTGGCTGCACACCACTACTGCAACAGTGTGAAGTTGTACACAACTGTGCAACAGGCAGTCACCACATATAAGTCACATATGTTTTAGAACATCAGGCTCTGTTTGGAACATGATGGTGCACATGCATATACAATTAAGTTACAGCACAAGTCACCACATGGTTAAGTGAGGGTATGGTGACTTTTTAGCTTCCCTGTAGTCAGAAAAATGAAGGGAATAGCCACGCGGCATATGTAGGCATAGAAGTTTGATTACTACTGATAATATGGAGCTTAAATAAATAGGAAGTGTGAGCTCAAACAGCTGAAGTCAGGATCCAGTGGTGGGCTGTTGAATCAGTAATAAACCTTTGGGGAATTTGTTGACCAAGTGAACGTATACACTTTCTCTAAAAGAACTCTACCCCATGGAGTTTAATTTGTGAATATACAATATATTTCTCACACCTGGAAACAGGCTGATAAGCTTCAAATTGTCACTCCAAACACGTTTCTATCAACTTGCCTTAACACACCAACTTTTAAATAAAACACAGTCTGGTGAGGGCTGACAAAAATTGTGTGACATGTAAGGCACACACAGACTTTCAACATTATTAATGATGTGACATTTATGGTCTGTGTGGACTCTAGTGATTAATCCAAATATTCACCTTCCTTATGTTTGTTTTCTTGAATGGGTAGTTTCCCTGTAGGATCTGGATAGATAAGTGGCAACAGTCGGCTGCGGTAATGCCATGATGAATAGTTAGAGAAGTTGGTCATTATTTTCTTGCTCGAATATTCAAATTCATCTGCAGCACAAATCTGTGACCTTTCCACCACAAAACGACGATAATCCCAACAATGAACTGGAAGAACACATTCAGTTACTGGGATATCAGCCTCTCACAAGACTGAATGCAATGAAATCACCACGAAAGCTTGTAAAAAATAAAGACCAAGAACTTCAAGCAGCTCTAAGCTATTGGACAAAAGTCAGGAATGATGTGATGTAACATAAGATATGGCCAACTCATGACCTACAAGAGCTTGAAGAAATATAAAGACAAAGTTTTTCAGGCACTACTACCTATCAGTGAAAAGTAGTAATGATGTGATGGAAGATATAGCAAATTACAGACATAACTTACCACCGTAAAATGATTTTCATGATCGATAGACCTGTTACAGTCCAGGATAGAATGGCTTTTTCAAACCTAGATAAATACTCAAGCATCTATTTGTAATCAAAAGCCTGAGAAATGATAAACATATGATTACAATTGTTTACAAAGAGTGCATCATTACTCAGGTCCATGAACTGATTAACAGTTAACCTACAAGTTACAGGGCACAGTAAAGAAAGATTCCAGTGCAGTTTCAGATTTTCAGCAGGGCTAAATATTTTAAAATGATTTCTGCTTCCCACATTATGACACAACCTTTAAAATCTGACAACTTACCTTGAAAATTTATAAGATGTCTCACAGGGAAGTGAATGTAGTATTTGCCATCCTCCTCCCCCCTTTTTCCTACAAGTAGTCACTTCAGCATGTATTCACATATTCATCTATACTGAATTTAGAAAGAAGTACTAGTCTGATGAACAATGAAGTTGATATAATCAACTTGAAGTGAAGAACATGGACATACAGACATGGTAAACATAAAATCACACCACTGAAGCTTTATTCACATTCAGCTATGGATAATGGAATAATTTTCACATTTATGGGTGTCTGTAGAGGAACCTGCTTCCCTCATGAGTTTATGAATTCTCTGTAATCTATAATAAACTATCTAACACTTCAACAAGACTCTTCTGCAATTTCAATAGACCCCGACAGCTTAATTTAAGTTTCACATTTTCCTATTCAAAGTGCAGTTCATCTGTGTCCCATTGTTATCTGTAGGATACACAGTGCGAATTATATCACTGCCCAGAACAGTTTTAAACAATGAAAATAGTTAATTTAAATAAAGCTATCAAACTAGGCAGACATCCCCATTTCCAGCCATGGTTATACCACTACTAACTTGTGCAGGAGGGCCATACATTTGGTTCTCTCTGCATAAGTCAAAGCAGTTCAAGAAATGTAAATTATCATATCAGAACTTCTCTTGATATTATTAGATTTCTCCTTGTTTACAGTTTACACTTACAGTTTCTCTCATCTAGCTCCAGGTACTTGTTACAAAGTGCCAACTCGTGCTCCCAAATGGGTATTGGCATATTATCTAGCACCCATCTTCTGTGATGCCATCCACCATATGATTTGGGATTGGCACACAGGCATTGTTCAGTCAAGCGTAGCTCACTCTGCATTAGTTGCTGTATTTCTCCTTCACTTCTTTGAAAATAAAGAAAAACTGTACTGTACTTCTGACATTAGAAATACATTAATTTGGAAAATAAATTCTGACAGGAAAATCAATGGAGAAATTAACATAACACAGAAGAGTCATAAACTCTTATAAAATTACAAAAGGGACATTATGGAACAAAATATCAAAATTTTGGGAAAGTAACAAGGGACAAAGAAGAAGGGACAGAAGTAGAAAATAAGTTTTTTGATTGCAAATGGAGTCCAAAATTTAACAGTTACAACAGAAATTGTAACAGTGGTATGGCCATATTAAAAAAAAAAAAATTGGACAGACTGCTACAAGACAGGGCATCAGAATTACTCTGATAGAAAGAGAAGTATGGGAAAACCCAAAGCAAGATGGATCAGCCAAGTGCTAAACGACACCAAGAAAAAAGACTGAGATAGTTCACATGCCACTTGGCCTCTGACCTGTATAAAACACAAAAGGTTCCTAGAAGTAGAAAATATAATTTGTATGAAAACTGGTGTAGCATCTTATTTTATATCTATATTTGTTAACTTTATTTTAGATTTCCTTCCAGAATTATTGGTAAAAATGTAAAATGTCTTAAAAAATGAAACCAGTAATAATTTATTCAAACAAATTATTTAATAAAATTTCCAATTTCTGATAACATCCCTCAAGTATTCATACGTACCACTACCAGTCCCTGTCCTCTGGCTCGTAATCTAAATTAATCCACTGCTCCTGAAATGTTTGTATACTGGACATCTGATTATAAGATTTATTAGAAATACATGCTGTATCTCACCTGTGAACTCGAACATCAGTAACTACGATTTTAAAGTTATACACCCCGTTGTGTTCTCATGTGATCAGTTTATAAACATATAAACTGCTGACAAAGGAAAGTTCGATGCTTTTTATAGAAGCAACATGTTTTGACCCTAATGGGTCATCAGGCTACGCTTAAAAAGAATTTTATATCTTCGTTTTATTTAATGTTACATTTCTTGCTATGTAACAATTCAAACAAGCTAACTATGCTGTATTTCCATTAATATGTTTGGACACAATATTTCTTTGAAAGGGGCAGTGCAAATCCCTGTAATGCCTGAGATTCAAATTCGGCACCTGCTGCATGCACAACCACTTGAGCCAACCTGATCAGAGCAGTCTGACCTGTCAAAGAATTGCTACCCGCAATTTCTAAGGTTACAGCAAAATGGGTACGTTGTTTTTCACAGTGCATCACTGGCATTTATTAACAGTTTCCCCTGCAAAAGTCAACCTCTGGCATCCACATTGCGGATGGGGGTGGAACAGGTAACAGGAAAAATGGTCCTTTCAGGCCAAGGTGTGCAGCACTGTGCCAAAGGCTTCATGACACTTGGGCAGTGATGGCAGTGTCATGAACAAAACCCTTGGGGCACCAGGCAGCACCCTGTTATATGTATGCCTGACACCTGCAAGACACTCTAGTGGTGGTGACTGTCATTTCCCCACTACTTGTAGATGCATGTAGAAATGGCTAGCAAAAACACACCCATTCAGTGCAGGGGCTCTGTTGTAGAGACAACTGTACAATACTGCTTAACAGGGGGGCCAGCAGTACTGGCAGACCATCCCAGATGGCTGGCATTTTCAACAAACCTATGGACACAGAGTAAAAAATACAGGATAAGGACTTGCCAAATGTAGGACACTTAGCTATGCAAGAAGCACTCCAGGGAGCCACTTCATTTGGCATTTCTACACAAGGAAATAATACCAGAATATGTGTGTTGGTGGTGGCCCTGCAAGCAGCCAGACTGAGGTTACCTGGACCTGTTAAGGGAAAGCTTAGGAAAACTGGGGCAGTCAGTGTGTTACCAACAGCTCAGTGCAACAAGGGGCACAAAAACTCACTCCACCAAACAATGGGTCCCAAAAGGCCAGATGTGAAAGATGTAAATTTATCAAAATAAATCTGCTCCATAGCAAGGGTGTGACAGCATATCTTTGTTGAAAACCTGCTATAAGGGAGATTGATATAGCACTTATTCAAGAACCCTGGGTTTGTGGGGACCAAATAAGGGATTGTGCAATTGACAGGTTGCCGTTCTCTGCCAGACCCAGTATTGTTCCTGTACCCTGCATATTTGTCAGGAACACAATTCATGCCTTTCCGTTGCTGGAGCACTGCTCTACGGATCTGACAACAGTAAGAATGACATATATTAGAGGAAAGAGAATAAGGAAACTTACTCTTACCTCAGTATACCTCCATCATGATTCAGACACACCACCCCATCAAAAGGAACAACCTGAGAAGTACTTACTTACTTCATGGAGCAGAATCCTTCTTAAGAAGGTAACATGTTCTCAACTAGTCAAGAAATTCCCCTCATTTTATGGAACCCAAAGGTTCATTACTGTGTTTACAAGTGCGCAAAACTTTAAAGTAAAGCAGATTTAAACACCACTGTAGGTGCTGATGGCCGGGGTTCTTTTCGTCTTAGATGGCCAATCCTGTACTCACTGATATTAACCTTGTATTTTTTATATATTTTTAATCCTAAACACTCCAAATGAAAAGTAAACTCTTAAGGATGGATCCATCTAATTGTTCCTTCAATTGTGAAACAATCCACTTATTTTTACACAACTTAGTTTAGGATCATTTTTAAAATATTTTCTTTTTGTTTTAAATTTTAGTTCAAATAATAATTAATTTCAAACATCTATTTCTGTTAATCACACCATGCTACAAAATTTGGAGATGATTGTACATGTGTATAACAAGCTGTGTAAGTCAGCAAGAGTTTATGTTCCTTACTCGTAGAACACTGGCTTATCTATGTGCTCTTGAATGAGCCCATATTATATTTTGAAAGTGGCTAGTGCAATATGGCACCAAAGGCAAATTTCCTACCTTCTGCTGTAAGGATTTGTATGTGACTTTGGAATTCTATAGTGTCATGTTTTATGCCTATTTTCTCCGCAACAATTCAGTTTGTCAGTCAAAGTGATTAAATATGAATGGCAGGGCACCTTCAGTCACATGCATTGTTGGTGTTCCTGTGTGTGTGTTAGACCTTGTACATTAGAATGCCACAGTACTAATGTGACATAACACAAGTGATAGTAGAACAACATGACTGACACACATTCATTCATCTGAAGCACTATGAAACATTATCAGCACTACACAAGACAGATTTCTGCATTTCAGTCAACAAAAACGAACCTGAAAAGACACAAAAAAATCCAACCTACTGTGGAAAACACACATTCATTGGCTCATAAACTGGTTATTACAGACCAGCTGAACAATTAGCATTTTAAATTATTCTATTCTGCAAAGACAGAGTCACTTTCAAATAACATACACCAAAGAAATATAGAAGTTTTGGAACAAGAATTACCAGTTGTGTGATTCTAAGAAATATTGGCCTATGTATGCTCAGGAAGATACAGGAAACATTCAACTCCCAGCATGATGATGGCCATGGTGTGGAAACAGACAAAATGTAAACACACTGACAAACATGTTTTTTCTACCAGCAGAGGGTAATTTCTGTGATAAGCATGGAAAATTTCTGAGACCAGCCCCAGTACAAAACTATAATAGCCATATAAAGCAAGTAGACAAATCTACAAATCTGATGGCACAACTTAGGCCATTAACAGACAACACTCAAAAAAGAAGTTTTTTTCCACCTTCCAAAATTTATCATTTTAAAAAATGTTATCACTCTTGCCACTTAATTTTCAAAATAATCACACTGACTATTGAAACCGACCTTGGTGAAAGATCTAATACAAGACAAGTGGAGCGTACCTTGAACTCAAACCATGGGCAAGAACTAAACAGATTTGACACAAACACTGGGCTTTGGAAGGGGCAGGAATTGGGTGTTGTGCATGTTACACACACACACACACACACACACAAAGTCTAGAAGGCAACGTGGGGTTGTGTGCTACCCCATGCTTCCAAGGTGTCACACTATACTGCATTTCTGAGGACCAACTGACAATGAAGTGGAAAAGGGGTGCACTCAGACATACATACAAACATACATACATATTGCCATTTTAACTGCTGCACTGATACTTTTCAGTAGCAATTTCTTGATGAAATAACAGGGTTTAAGGGTAATGGATTTTACAGAAGGCTTCATGCAAGATACGAGACTAGTTGGAATGGCCTATATATGTGTATTTGCTCGTTTTTACGACTCTGAGAAAAAAGAAAATTAGAGCAGCTACTTGGAGATATTTGTAAATAATTAATGAATCCTAAAATAAGTGTAAAGGCATAAAAAATTCACCCCTCATATGTGGACATTTTTAAATAGAATTAATTTTTGGACAAGCCTCATACCTATAACACCCTTTAGACAAATATTCTGAAAGACACCTGTATTAATAAATGCAGATAATTGTAAAAGTGTCATGGCATGGTGAGATATTGTTTTCTCTTTCATCCTACAAGGACATTTAAAATACTGGGCCAGTGTTTTACTGATTTGACATTAAAGACTAAGGAAAGTCACTGACTACTGCAGCAGGAATAAAATGCAGCTCATCACTGGGTGTCCAGTGCACACATTTTATGGGGAAGCACAGACATCAACCCACAGGGAGAATGCTTAATAGTATATTTGGTAAGTCAAAAATTTAATATTCTTCATAAAGGTAACAGGACTACCTTTGCAATTAGTAGAAGGAAGGAGGTTACAGACTTCAGACCAAAGACTGAATAGATAGGGACCTAGTGTCAAACCGGCACGTATCTGATAAGACTTCCTTGTAGGAGTACAAACACTTACTATTTCAAGTGGATGACCTGGAACTGAACAGGGTCATATATCACAACCTCAAGAGACCAACTAGGAAGACCTAAAGGTAAATCTAGGGGTCATAACAGATGTGGAGCTGCCTGCTGACATGGTGCAACAGGCAATACCCTCATACTTAACTGTCCAGGCTAGGCAGCTGTCTAGGCTAAGGTGGGTTCCTTGACAGAAAAAGGAGTTGAGCCACCTTATGGCTCTAACAAGACAGCTTTTTAATCAAGATAAAATGATAGATGATTGGGAGTCATATAAGATGGCCCTCACCTGTTACAATAAACAAACCCAAAAGGCCAAATGGTCTGCTTGGAGGGAATATTGCCTGTGGACTGAGGATTTATCATGGCCAGTCAAGTCAACCAACAGGGTGGGATCCACTGAACTACCTCATGGCTGATAACAGGAAAGACACCCTGGGAGAATTTCAAAGGGTTCGTTTTTCAGGATCTAAGACAACTGAAATCACAATGGAAAGGCATGGGCAGCCAAAACTGTGATCATGTGTAACTAACAGGGGGAGCTTGGACCTGTCTGAAAAGGCCGTCGATGAGTCCAAAATATGATAGGGATAAGTATGTTAAAACCATTCACGTAGGCAGGGAATGACAAAATTGTGCCAGCATTACTGCAACAAGGAAATGAGCACTAAAGGTTTATCTGTGCCACATATTTAGGGCCTGTCTGGCAGGAAGGTATATACCCAAAGCTTGGAGATGGGTTAAGTTGATGTTTATCAATCAACCCAATATGGTTAACTATTTTGAGGCTAAGGCACATCGTCCTATTAATCTATTACCCTTCGTATTGAGGACAACAGAAAAACTGGTGTGTATGCAAACATGAATGAGATACTGAGGTCTTACCCCTTACATCAAAACCAGTTTGCCTCCCAAACAGGTAAGTCTACTGAAACTGCACTGCACAATGCAGCCACACACATACAGAATGCAGTGGAGCAAAGTGAAATAGTACTTGGAGCTTTCCTAGGTATTGAAGAGGTCTTTAACAGTATCCATTTTAAAGTTATTATGTAAGCAGCTGGAAGCATGGGATTGAGTATACAATTTGTCAGTGGGTTGGCTCCATGCTGGGTAGCAGGAAAATTACAGCCACACTTGCTGGAGAAATTCTGGAGGGTTCTGTGACCAACAGCTGTCCATATGGGAGGGTTCTGTTGCCTCTGTTGTGATGCCTGGTTAAGGATAAACTCATTACAGGACCCAAGGACCTGATGAGAATGGGTGTTACACACTGGGATATGCAGATGATATTGCTATCCTAATAGGCGAAAATTCCCAAACCCCATCTTAGAGGTGCTTCAGGAGGCTTTGGGTGTGCTACAACAGTGATGTGATAGAACTCAGTTATCTAGCAATAAGACAGCAATAATTCCACTCACTAGGAAGAGTGATTTAAAGGGCTTGAAGGAATCAACCTTCTCCGTAAAACAACGCAGCTAACTACCTACGTAAAATATCTTGGGACTTACTCTGGACAAAGGATTAACATGGAAGCAACAGCTGAAAAATGTAATGAATAAGGCTTACAGGGTTTTCTGGACTTCTAAAGGAGCACTCTGGGTCCGATACCCAGAGTAGAGTACTGAATATAACTCATGACAATCAGACCCATGTTGACCTATGGCTACACAGTCTGGTGGATACAAGATCAGCAGGATGGAAATCAGTATGTTACAAGATTAGCCTGTCTGGTTACCAGAGGTGTGGTGACAATGGCCCCAGGAGCTGCAATGGAGGTCCTCCTAAACTCCCTCCTCCTTGTGTGATTATTGAGGCAGACACGCAGGCAGGGAGCTACAGACTAATGTGCAGCCAGCAGTGGAAACCTATATCCACATATTTCGGTCATGCTAGAAAATCCTAGGACATGGAGCATGAACCCCTCCTACAAATGGGGCTTACAAGATGAAAAAAAGATATGCATACCACAAGCCATTCACAGTCAAGTTCCCTGACAAGTGCGAGTGGCAGAACACATTCCAACCAGATATTAAAGGGGGCCCGGTCTATTACATGGATGGGTCCAAGACCAATAAAGGCAGTGGTGCTGGAGTGTACTGATGGGGCTCAAGAAGGGGGCATAACTTCAGCCTTGGGCTCCAAACCACAGAATTCCAGGCTAAAGTATGGCTTTTAGGCTTGTGTAATGGAGAATACATATAGAGAAGGGCTACACAGGTACAAACAGCTACATTCTTCCCCAGTGTCAAGTGGCCATTAAGGGCCTTGAGAGTCTCTAGATAACTTTTCAATTAGTCTGGGATTGTCATCAATCCCTGGTGAAATTGGTAGACCATTACATGATCCAAATGGTATGAGTGCCAGGATATTGGGGATTTGATGGAAATGAAATAGTTGATCAATTAGCTAAACAACACTCCTCCCATCCACTCACAGGACCTGAGCCTGCCACTGGCATATCTACACAGGCTGCTAGAGGAGTGATGAGGGACTGGATGAGCAAGAAACATGAGGACTATTGGCAGTCCATTCATGGACGAAGGTAGGCTAAGGGCTTTCTTACAACACCATCTGCTAAAAAAGGTGAGGAATTATGCAACCTGAACAGAAACCAGCTAAGAATATTGACAGTGTTCCTAACATGGCACTGCCATTTAAAAGGACATAAACTGGGGCTGGTAGACATTCCGCAGTGTGGTAGAGGTAAACACACACTTGAAATGGCCTAATGTGTTCTTTATGATTGTGAAGCACTGGCAGTATTAAGATTTAGGCGCCTTAGTCATCATTTCCTGAAACCAGGTGACTTTGTCAACACATATGTCAGCAAGGTAACTGGACTTAGTAAAAATTGCAGGCCTGCTGAATGATTCAGTAAAGAGTGTGAGCAAAAGACCAGAAATAGTCAAGGTGCAGGGTCACTGTGGTGCCCATCCTAATATACCCTACACTACCCATTAAGAGATTAATAATAACATGCTGATCACAAATGCTGATTAACAGTCAAAATTAATGGCAGCTGTAACTGTCCAACTGAACAGTCCAATTATACCGTTGATCTTCTTCCTTAAAATGAAGGAGAACTTCCCGTCTGATGTTCCACAGTGTAGTAATATCAGGATTGGCTAGCAACAGTTGTGCTGAAATTGCAAGAGCTTCTTCATCATATTCTCCTGCTTGGCGCTGAAAATTGGAGATTGACACTCATGTACAATTCACACAGACAGGTCATGAACCACATTACAACAAACTTGCATTGCTGTCACAGTTCATTGTTGGTAGTTGTTACCACTAAGCAGTACCTTTTTGAAGGTTTTTTCAATTCCTATTTTGTACAATTTGGATTTCCTTTCTTTTTCATTTCTCTTTGCTTCTTGATTCTCTGCACTTGTCTTTGTCTTTACCCTGCCATGCTGTAAAGAAGGACATAATAGAAGAGAAAATATGTCCACACTAAAACAGTGTGCAGGAAAGTCCACAATTCTGGCAAAGCACTTAAAGAAACTTCACCTGGACATGGGCAGCAACAAGGAACATGTAACTTTTCACAGTATTATTACTTACTGGTCCTATGACTCCTGCTCTTTTTGGTCATAATTCTCACATAAAAGTGTTAAATAACCAACACACATATCTTTGCACATAGTAATTTTCCTAAACTTACACATAAAAATTCACTCGCCCTCTGATTCTACATGAAACACCTAATCATAACTGAAATGTGACTCCTGTGACAGGTTACAAATGTTACAAATACTCAATGACAATAAATACACCCAGTGACCATAAATGGACAGTTTTTTTTTACAATTTAATACAAATTCAAAATATATGTTATATCTCTTTTAAGTTATGGTGGACACATTTCAAAAGTGGGATTCATCATCAGGGTCTTCTACCTATTACCCCAAAATATTTGTATGGCATTTCATGTGTCTAGGATAATTATGTTTTATTAGTGTTTCAAATTCTGTATGGTTATGCATAACCGACACTTATCACATCACTTACGGTGTTTGGTACAACAGATTCTTATATGTTGTGTTAGCCCGTTTTTATTTTAATTTCACTTTATTTTAACACTGTTCATATGGGCCTGTGTTTTATAACCTGGCTTATCCCATTTATATTAGTATGTCCATTTATTCAACAATACAATGACTGTCAGAGAATGTGAAAATCCATAAGCCAGTTGGGTTTTATATACACACACACACCAACATAAGCAGCATGAATCAAGGCAGTGCAATACATACATCCAATAACTACAGAAAGTTACAAGAAAAAAAGGGGGGCTAACAGAACTTTACAAAAACTGTAATGGATATGGCACATGACCAGGAATATTAATGAATGTTTATGCATATGCTTTGCCATGTAACTAACACCATGGAATGACATCCTCCTTAAGAAAATAACAGTTCCACAGCTAGCAAGAAAATCCCCTGCACATTATGGAACCTGAAGGTTCACACCTTGCTTACAAGAACCTGCCACTTGTCCCTGTCCAGAACCAGACCAATTAGTCCATGCTCTCCCACCCTCTTACTTTCAGATCTACTTCACTGTTTTCCTTCCATCTAGACCTATATCTTCGAAGTGCTCTCTTGCCTTCAGGTTTCCCACCAATACTCAGTATGTAGTTCTCTTCTTCCCTATATGTGCTACATGCCCCACTCACCTCACTCTCCTTGATTTGATCAGCAAAGTAACTCTTGCTGAGGCACACAAATTTTCAAGTTCATCATTATGCAATTTCCTCCAGTCTCCTCTTACTTGTTCTCTCTAAGGCACAAACAACTTCCTCAGTGCCATATTATTGAATACCCTTACCCTGCTCTTCCCTTAATGTTAGAGACCAAGTTTTATAGACATATATAACAGGGAAAATATAGTTCCATACATGTTAATCATTAAATATTTAAACAAAAAACAGAAAGACAAAAGAATATGGACAGAATGGGAGCAGGCATGCCCTTAAATAATCTGCTCCTAATTTCTTAAACACAAGCTATTTTCAGTTGTTAGTGTCATTCCAAAATGTTTGAACTTCGCCACACTTTCATCTGATTTATTACCCATATTTATGATAACATTCTGTCCTGCATTCTGGTCATGAAGTGTGAACACACACTTAATTTTGTAAGCATTTACTTTCAGACCAACTCCTTACTAATGACCAAAAAGGCTTCCGCATTTCTCCTTATAGTTGACACACACTAATCTGAAACCACAGCATATACTAGAAGCTGATGGGGCCCATTCAGTTCCAGTCACTTCCGATTTGCTTGGAACTTCCTAACGGAATATTCTAAAGCAAAGATGACAAGCAGTGATGATAAATCATTACATTTCATGCTATTCACACTTGGATATGAATCAGATGAATGTCTGCCTATCCAGACTTTACTACAGGTTTCAACATATAATTTTTAAACACATTTTAATTAACCTAACTAGTTTCATAGGCACACTAAACTCCATAAGCATATTACAAAAAAAAACTTCCCTCTCAATCATAAGTGTTTTTAAAATCTAAAAATATCTGATGTACTGGTCCATTCTATGCAAATTTTCTCAAATATTTGACGAATGCAGAATGTGTGATCAGTTGTTGATCTGTTACATTGAATGCACACTGACGATCCCCAATACACGTCCATATATGGAGTTGGGTTCAAAAGAAAGTTGGATAACATTTTTAATATGGCTGATAAGAGAGATATGTGGCAACAATTACTACAATGTGTTTGATCACATTCATAATAAATATATACAATTATTCACGCCTTTCACTGGTAAGGTAATTCGTGCTTATTCCAAACTGAACAAGCTGGTGGATCTCAGAAAGAAATGTTGTGCCTCCTGCTTCGAAGTGTAGAACTTAAAACACAAATATAGCGTAATTATCATAAACCCATGATAATAATTATAAACCCCGCAATTCTAACTTAAGGAACCCTTGATAATAAACCTGCGCTCGAAATATGAAAAACGTAAAGTAATATAACAGGAACAAAGTAGTTGTATTAGGAGGTATATCAGTGAAAGTAAACATTCCCATAAACACACCACTACAATCGAAAGTTATATTTACACATCACGAATCTCTACTGCCATGACAACTGTTCTTCCTAGCTTACTACATGCATATAAACTAAATTACTTTTCGCCATCGCCAGCTTCGGTTCATCAATACTGGACACATAACCTATATTTTCTCTTAATTTCATATTTATATACATAAATTCCCTCAATGATTTCCAGCATCCTTGCACAAAATTATACAATTTGGCACAGAATTAAATATCCTCACATTTCTCAGTTCCTTATATATTTACTATGATCTAACCACAACTGACACTAACCATATTGCCACCTTCTTCGACAACTATCAGGGAGACTAAAGTGGACTATAAGCTGTGTTCGTTGCGTTTCTCGTCTGGATCTAGGCCTGCCAACGGAAATGGGCAACATGACGAAAAACAAACGGAAAGAAAAGAAAATTCTGTTTTATTCAGAATGGGTTATTTTTCTCATTGTAGCCTCCTGTTACTTCCACCTAGTCCCAAATATCTTTCATCGTCGCATTAATATTTGGTGAGAAGTAACAATCATGAAGTACATCTTCCGGCAAAAATTTTCAGCTTCATGCTCCTTTTTACTGCTCCAAATGATCGGTCGAACATTAAAATGTGATAAAAACGGATAGTTGTACTGTAGTGTTGGTCGGCCACAGTTCATCCAGTGTACCTAGACGGAACAGACGACAGCTATTAGCCGTCATCCGGTGTGCCCGCGCCGACCAACCCCAACGGGTGAACCAGTCAAAGACACTTAGGTTACCGTGTTGGCTGGTTCACTGTTGTAAAAAGTGTCCCCCTTCATAACGGAACCAACCAATCCAGACGGTCGTCGGGTCGGTTATCACTTAGACTAGCTGTCTGAATGTTTGTGCTCTCCTTCAAAGTAAGGCGCTCTTTTAAATGTATGTAGTACTCTAAGAAACGCATAATAGTAAAATATGCTTTTACAGGCAAACCTGCAAATCTAGACGGATTTCGGTTACGGTATTGGCTATCTATCTGTTACAAAACGTGTCTTCCTTCCCAACGGAACAAACCAATCTATACAAACGTCAGTATCGTTTAGGCTAGCTCTCTGTTCTGGTCCATGCTTTCCTTCTAAGTAAGGCGGTGTTCCAAAGTTATTTACTACTACAATAAATGTACGATAATACAAAATGCTTTACATCGAGACGGATTTTGGTTAACGTGTTGGCTATCTCTCTGTTAAAAGCCATATTCTCCTTCCGTAGAGAACGTACCATTCGATATGGAAGTCGGTTATCGTTTAGGCTAGCTCTCTGTTACTCTTCGCGCTCTCTTTCCAAGTTAGGCGCGTCGCTGTGATCTCCCTTACTTCTGTTTCCACGTGTTATCGTCATTCGTCAGCGGAATACTTTGTGCGGGAATGTCTGTAAGTCTACTGCGTTTTGTACTTTTGGTTTGTAGGCATTTCCGCCGACATAGCTGATATTATTCGCCGCTATCAGACAACAGAAAGAAGCAATACATATTCGGCCTTGCTGAGTATACGTTTCGGGCTATGGGCCGATCACGCTGCGTAGACTTTTCATAGTAGGTCCACATCGTCAGAAGTGTTGAGTGGTGGGAAGGACAAGTACATCCCGTCAGCAAGTCCTTCCTCTCTCACCGCGGGCTTCGGACGTGTAGGATGATCCTACCACCACTAGCTCCACACCCAACCCCACTCTGTGCCCATTTATGCCACGTTCCAAGCCAAGCCAAGCCAAGCCAAAGTGTTAACAAATTAACTGTCTGCTAGCCATTCCTGCGTTTGAACGCATAGCTGGGCACAGTAACAAACACCTAAATTCTTACAGGAGATTGTGCTTACGCTAACGATTTTCAAGTCAGGCTGAGGGCCTTGACTGATTTTACCAAAGACTAGTTCCTAGGTTGCCCTGGCCTAAGTATGGGAGTATTACACTTTGGTTCGTTGGCTGTTCGGGTTCCGAGCCCAGACTGGCTCTGTCGCATACTGGTGTTATGCGACGTTTCTCAGGCGCTTAGGTGAAGCCGCCGCCCCTGGTGGAGGGAAGTGCGGGCCATACCGCAACGTTGCAACGAAAACCCTGGCATTTGCCTTACAAATGAAGAAAATCACGGAAAATCTCAGTCAGGGTAACCGAAGGGCTTTCGGCTGATCATCGCCGAGCGCGATTCGTATAGTTGACTTGGCCACCGTGGGCGATGGCCCCGAATGGCCTGCTGTCCCCCGCAGCCCTTGGCTTTCGCGTCAGGCGACGGTGTCAACCCTCTGTCAACTTATGTATCTGCCGAGTTACCGTACTAGGGGGTTCCCTACATCAGCTAACTTTGAGTCTGAGCTCTCGGGCAGGGCTCTGATGTGGTCGACAATCAGCGGAACGCCCAGATCCTCGTGTATCTGTCTGTTACTGACGTACCAAGGGGCACGAGTACCGAGGCGAAAACACTCGATTTTAACAGTCGTAACTTCCGGACATGGGAGCGGCAGCGGACCTCCACGCGGGGCACGCATAGTCCATCAGGGGTCGTATGAGCTGCTTATACAGCAGGACTCCGTTCCTGGCGGATAGGTCAATTTTCCTATTCAGGAGGGGGCCCATCATACCCATCCTTCGAGCAGTCCTCTTCCTGACCTGGTCGATGTGAGGCGACCATGTGAGTCGTGTATCTAGGGTCACTCCCAAATAAGGAGTAGTGTCGACCCATTCGATTGGTTCCCTGAAGTGTGTTACTGGTCGGGTATGCCACGTTGAAACAAATTCGCCCCATTTATACTGAAAATTTTCTCGATGTGTTCCATTTAATCTACACCGCCATCCTTGCTTTACTGACAGCACTGTAAGTCCTGGAAATAATTTGCTTTGTATTTCGTTATCCAAAGCGAAATTCGAGTACCACCGCATCATTTTAGGAATGCAAACCAGGAACACGGTCTTCTGGATGACCTAAGAAACGGATAAGAGACATGAGATTTGAAACCTGGAATATAATTATATATAGTAAAGAGCCTGACCTACAAGGTCAAAGTAAGTTGTAATCGAACACCATCGAACACTGTTTCAAGGGAGTTCGTGGGTGTACGCTAACCTTATTTGGGATACTGGAAGTTGGGACAAGGGTGGCAGTGAACCAGCACAGGATTTTGAAAATACTGGTACCAAAGTAGTACATATTTTCTGAAAGCACAATACATTAACATATGTTTTGTGTAGGAACAGTGCTTTGTGCTCCTGGTAACACCATGTACAGCTGAATTGCTCATAGAATATTCCTTTTACTTACAGAAGCGCAGTAAAATACGTTTACACAAACGGGAGGCAGGATCTCTCTTAATTCTCCTTTGATTTTAGAGATTGGAGACCATACATAAGTCTAAAACTTTTTATTTAGAAAGAAAGTATCTCTCCACTTTCAGATGAATTCCCTGCTTCTACCAGTATTATATACTTCATTAGGGAGTGGAAATTGGCAAATTTATTTTATATTGTACATTTATTTTATATTGCCAGTTTTTCTGGTGTGGAATATTGAGCCATGCACAACAAGTGCCATCTAACTCAGAAATCAGTTAAACTGTATGATTTTTCAAAGTATTATATTTTGCTTGTCCCACCTGAAGATCTGTTTCTTGGCAGTAAACTAGATTCTCATATGAGATATTATTTCGTTTGATTTTGTATAAAAATCTAAAGGGTTTAACCACAAATTATGTTAATAGTATTTTCAGCAACTGCAGTTGTTCCTTTAGTGTAGGACAGACATATCTGTACTTTTTGGAAAGACAGGTCCAACGATTGACAGCAGGGAACTTCGTGTTTAACATTCCTCCATCTTCAGAAAATGGGTAGATGAGTTCCTTTCGTGGAGGGCGGTTAAAATTGACAGGGGCACTAATCTGACCACTCACCTCCACCTAGAGACGAGATTAAGAATAAGTGGAGTTGTTCTTCTAATCCCCAATATATATGCCTTCAATTTCGTATGTTTTCGACGTTTTCTTCTGGTGTACCACTGTGAACTGAAAATATTAATAATTCGTTGTTGTATGCTTTACTAATAAACTTTTTATACTGTTGACGTTAGCTTTATAACGCGTTAGCTTAATCTTAAAATAAAGATATTTTGAAGAAGGTCTTAGACATTCAGTCTTTTGTCGTGTACAGCCTTTTTTAAACTTCAGATGTAACATTTACGTTAAATGATGAGATCTACGTGTTTCAGTAATGCGAATTGGAAAGTTTAGTTCGATTAAGAGCAAAACTATAGGTAACTATTTTTAAATGGTGATCACCACTAAGAAAAGAGTGAATTATCACCTGAACATATGTGAACACAGAACAGCGGTCGGGCACGACACATATATTTAACACAATAAGGTAAACGTAAGTGGAGTTTGGATACAACATGGCAAGCACGCGCATTTTAAGTGGACGTCTCAAAACACCACGCCCACACCATCCTTGGTTAACGTAAGCGTGATGTTGGGAGGGGAATCGCCTTTGAACCAAAAAGTTGACCCCGCCTTCGAATCCAACCTTGACACCGTCCACGGACCCTGCCACGGGGAATTGAGGTTAAGAAAGTGGATGTGGTTAGGTTAACGAGGAAAGGGTATGATTAGTTTAGGCTGGAATTGACCTTGTGTGAGATAAAGGATTGGGTTAGTTAAGGATGTGACGTGTGTGTTCATAAGTATGTGCTGTTGTGTGGGCGGTGGCAAACACTAGTACGCGCATAAGCGATGGCGGCGATGGTGTTGACTGCAGCCCCTTGTTTGAGCAGGTTATGTAGATGACGTGTGTTCATTCACCAAATATGTAAGGCCAATCATATGAAGTTTTTTTATTTTATTCCAATATTTGGGAGTGGATCTTGAATTTTTATATGAGATGATACGTACGCATGATAATTTAATATTGCATAGCTTAGATATTGAAAAACATTCTTAGTAATACCTCTCTTTAACTTAGGATTTAATATTCTCTTTAATGTTTTCCCAATCCTATTTATGTCCTTGTCACCATTTAATTTTTTCCATTCCTGCAAACCAGGTTGAGATCTTAGACGGGCACTGTGATCTAACCACCAGCTCGGCTTCCTGAGATTTTAGCGTACCACCTCAAACTTTTGTGCTGTTTTCACTTATTGCCAATTTTTCCCTAACTTTTGCAACCACCAGACAGTGACCAGGATCACTGTGAGCCCCCCTTAAAGTTCGTACATCGAGTATACTCGAATGTCATATCGTATCAATATCCAATATAGCTGACTCTTAGTCTTTCCATCATCAGAAGTCCACGTATATTTATGAATGTTTCGTTGCGGTAACATTATTCCATTACCACAACTTCGATATGGTGTAATTATTCATTTCTAACCAAAAAGTCCTTTTGCCAGAAGAAGAGTATGAACATTGCTAAACTTCAGAATTATGTAATTGTCAATGCACGCGAAGGTATTCATTTTCCTGGCCCGGGACAACATTTGAGACAGCGGAAACTATTCCTCGCCATATTGCCAATGACGATATACAAGATTCCTTCTGTGAGAGGTATATATAACAACTAATCCTTTTAAATATACTTTGTGCTTTTAAGGAGCGTTGCGTTCTATAATATGTGCTCACACCGTTATGTGCAAATAAAAGTTTTGTCTCGGTTGATTGAGACGCAAGGGAACAATTCCATGCGTCGTCAAATTCTTGCCAAGTACGAAAATTCATCTATATACTGGCAACAAATTCCACAAACCAAAGTAGAGAGCAGAAGCAACGAGGAAGAAGTTATATCCATGGAAGAACTGGGTTGTGGATGGGAAGTTAAATACAACGTACGGTCGAGCACGGATGTGTTGCAATTATGAGAACATTGTGACAACTCTGGTCCCTGGAGTGACCTTGGTTTGTAGAAACCAAAGTCTTAGTCTTCTGCTTTCCATTGGATTATTAAGTTAACTTTGGTTGGAAGTGTAGGCCGTATTGTAATTTACATACGGATCGTCCTTCACACACCAACATATCGGCAGCGAATTGAATGGTAGAAAGCAAAGAAAAATTAGAAGGCTTCCGAACCCAATGTTGGTGTTGGTGTGTCTTTGTATAAAATAGTCATTCCACTAAATGAATAATTCAAATGAATAAACATTCATGCACACATTTTTTTTGTAGGTGAATAATTTCTGCTACAGGAAATAATTATTTTAAAATTAATTTGTAATTTAATGTAATTTTAATGCGCATATTCAGTTCACATTGTCAACGTATCGCTAATTCTGGAAACCGATATCTGAAATCAGTGTGGTAGAACACGTGTACATTAGAATATTATGATCAAGAACAATCGGAGAATCCTGTGTTAGATTTTAATTAATTGGTATTACTTATCATGTGCTTTTATTCTCATGTTGACGTACGTAGTCATTACCACAACAAGTCGAGAGGAGTGAAAGATCATCTGCCATTTTGAAATTCAAGAATTTTTTTTATGGTGTTTCTCATTTACTTTTCCAAAATTGAGCACAGTAACAGGATAAGAAACAAATGTTTAAATGGACGCATCGTCCATCATCACACAAGTGTCACGCGATGACGAACAACTGAGTAATTTTTCTCCCGAAAAAGGTAAGTAGGTCCTAACATGGGTGTTTCACCTGTTACGAGCAGGTCGGCATAGCAATGATTGCAACGGACATAATTTTGTAAACAAATAGGACTCGGGTTGTTTGCGGTGATATATTATTTATGCTCCAAAATCTGTGCTTTTGTTGCTAGTAATGTCCTTGTTACGTTACACAGCTGTCACCTCATTGTAACAACTTCGATCACTGTAATGACTATATAAACATTAAGGTTAGGCAGACTTACGAATGTTGAGTATGTGCGCGCGTGTGTGTATGGGTGTGTGTCTTGCTTTATTATGTGATAATATTAGTGACAGTATGAACTGTTGTGTGGAAAGTAAACTGGTACTTTTTGACAGCATGTTTGCCTTCCAAGAGTTGTGCATTGACATTGTTCAAAATCTGTGAACTATCATTAGAATGTGGACTCGTGTGTTTCATTCATGATCATCAGAAAGTTCTACATGTTGATCATTAGAAGCTGAATAAGCATGTTAATTGTAATATATATGATGTGTAGGTCATTCCAACCAGCATGATCATTTTTACACTAATGAGCTTTGTGAAGATTATGTTTATCCACATACACAGTCCTGCATGTTCTGGTGAAGGTCAGCCATCTTCAGAGATAATTAACACCTGACATGGGAGTGGACGAGCTCAGGGAAAGCATGTGACATGTATTCATGAATGCCAGTAACCTTATCAAAGTTTTTTTTTGCCAACTGATGCATAATTGAAATGTCTTAAAAACAATTTTAAATTTACATTAAAATTGACATTACAAAGCTCCTATATGTTTTGGTGTAAACACCATCTCCAGGGGGCGCACTATTTGATCTTGCCAAAGTTACAGTTGTTAAAATCAGTTAAAATACATTGATGTGGTTAATTCAGTGATGTGGTTGCATATATTATTATTGGGTGCTTGTTATTGTACATACACACACACACACACACACAATATGTATGTACATACACAGAGTAACAAACACCCAATAATAATGTATGCAGCCACACCACTGAATTTAACTACATCGATGTATTTTAATTGAATGTAACAGCTGTGACTTGGTGATCTCAAAGAAGATGGTGTTTACACCAAAACATGTAGGAGATTTTTAATGTCAATTTTAATGTAAATTTAAAATTTGTTTTTAGGACTATTCAATTGTGCATCATTTGGTGAAAAAAACTTTGATAATATCAAGGTGCATGGTATGTATGTGAAAACCAGTAACCTTGTCGAAGTGTATTACTTTGCAGTTGGTTGTAATGATTTTAATATTGTTTTGACAGGGTGTGTGTGTGTGTAGTGAATAATGAATACATTTGAGATCATTTATTGGAATTTGGTTGAAGCTTGAAAGTTGGAGTGGTATAGTTAACTCTGGATGTTGCTGGTGTGTTACCACTTTGTTCTGTTTGTACTTTAATGAGCAGCTGAAAGGACCCACAGAAGCATGCTGGGGAATGTGGTGGGTTGAACTAATAGCAGCATATGTTGAAGAATGAGCTGCAATATGGCCAGCAGAGCCTAAATATTGGCCAATTGCTGATGGTATTTTTGTTCAGATGTTCATATCATTGCAAGTATTACTGTTGTATGTTTTAGGTCTGAGTTCATACTGATAAGACAAAACTCAGTTTATTTTGTGTAAGTTTTTTTCTGCAGTCTTGCAGTGCAAGTTCAATCCCACATAATGATTCCAGTAGTTGTTTGTGAGAAAGTGCAGTATGGTTTTGTGTTGGGTTACAGATGTACTTACATTTGGGGGTGCATATTTCTCCACACTTTCAAGTTCTGCAAGATACACAGTTACATATGCACAAAACTGTACTCAGTTACATTAGCCCAAAACTACCGAGGTGATTCTTTGTTGTTGCATAGTATTAAAAATGGATAATGATATACACTCAGTTCCCAATTATGTGGGCTTTCAAAGGGGAATAGATGTATGAATAATTGCAAAGCATGGATATTTTCTCTTCTGTTCTTATAATATGTCACAAATTACTTATTCATAATTTACATTTTTGGTCTGCACAGATTATTTAGTTTCACAAATAGTTTGTAAATTTGTTTTGTATCTTGTTTCAACTTGTTATAACATTTTTTCCTGTAGTTGTAATATTACCATATTCATACCCCTGCTGACCTGTGTAGTCCAGCAGAGTGTGAACATGCTGTAGTAAGATGCTGTGTGTAACATCATCACCGTATTCAAACCTCTGGTGTTCCAAATAGTCAAGAAAAATGCCAACATATTCTCATATTATAGTCTCTCCCTGTTCACTGTTGCTGTTTGCATTGTCTTCATGATCACTTTTTTCTAATAATATGTCAGGAAGCCATATTCACACAGGCAAATGCTTCGCAATAAATCATACTGCTTTTACTATTTTAGATGAGGAAGATGGTGGATGGCAGAGATTATTGAGGGTGCAGCTTGTGAGAAATCACCTGGCTGATTATTTCTTAATACCTGCAGTATTAGATTGCCATCAGTAGGGTTATGTCATGTTAATTGGCCCATTCTGTATCTCATTTTTGTTGTGCATTTTAATTAGAAAACATACACATACAAGATGCCTCCATGTCATGTGAAATTCTTCCCACGCCAAATCCATTTTTGTCCATCTGGACTCAGTATGGGTGGCTTTTCTCATGTGGCTCTGCATCCTGCTGAACTGTATAGAAACAAACATACTGGTGTTATTGGCCTATTCTGACATTGCAGCAACAACAACAACAACAACAACAACAAACTAAACAAAGAAAAGAAGACAAATCACAAAAAGACATGGAAATACAGGAAGTTAGACATTTGTGCAGCATGAAACCTGCAAGTTGTGTTGTGAATACTTTGTAATTTTCTCAGTTTATGTGCCTCATTCCAGTTCCATATGTTCAACTTGGTCCGGCTAAATGTCTTGGAAGTTCTCATTGCATCGAAGTTTCCTGTTTGCCTGGTGTGTGTTTGCCCTTAAAGGGAAGGAACTTGGGAGTTTGTTATAGCTTTAAGTCCTCTAATGATATGACCTCCTTGCTGCACAAAGTTTAGCTTGTCCTTGAATTTCTGCTTCATTAATTATTTTTGCTAACATTAATGTATTTAATTTGACTTTGTCTTTTTCAGTTCCATTACCACGTGTGGAAAATGAACTGGCACCACCAGGTAAGTGACAGTCAGGATGAAATGCATTGTGAATTTATCTTCCATATATGTTGCTGAACAACATATGTTTGCCCGCCACCTCCCGGGACTCCCCTCTACTCCGTCCCTTTCCCCCTCTCTCTATTTCTTACATAT